>ERZ778516.2005-NODE-2005-length-14327-cov-3.845572_pt1 | contig 14327 bp, 10 predicted proteins | sample MGYA00510342_ERZ778516 | MGnify/ENA primary metagenome ERZ778516 (study PRJEB29527, sample SAMN07138961) | mouse gut metagenome | material: feces | host: mouse | place: China:Nanjing | collected 2016-01-25 ...
GTTTTTGTTTTACTATATGAAAGATATCTATGATTAGATTATACCATTTTCTATATTTTATGAATCTTAGATTAAAGGAGTTTTTTATATGATTTGTCCACAATGTGGAAAAGAGCATTTTGAAAACATATGCCCTTATTGTTCTACCGCTGCTTGTGAAGATTCATCAGCCCGACCATCCAATATATCCTCTGGTGTTCATAGTGATACCGTTTACAAATCAACTGAACAACAGTCTAACACTCAACAAGTACCTCCTAGTTATTCTTGGCAGCAAGTACCGCCAAATAACTTTGCCCAAACCACCAAACCAAGATTTTGTCCCATCTGCGGAACACCTGTTACAGGTGCATTTTGCGGTAGATGTGGGGAACGCATAGAACCAATTCCATCTGTACAAACTCAGCAAACCTACAACCAATATCAATCCGCTCCATCAGCCAATCAGTGGGCAAACCAACCAACTTATCCTCATCAACAACCTTCAGGATTTTCTCAAGAATTCGGATACCAACAAAATGTCTCTAAGGCATTCACCGATAATTACCAACAAGCTATCAAGGAAAATCGATTCCCAAAGAAAAAAACAAGCTCTTGGGTCATTCTTTTACTGATTTTTGGCATTATCTTTCAGATTATCATTCCTGCTCTTACAAGTTATGCCACCTTTATGCACAGCGACGACTTATTCGATGGCTTTCTTGAAAAATATACCCCAGACTATTATTATGACTATGATAAATATTATAATTCCTATCCATCTGACTACGATTATGATGATAACCTTTCTAAATATGGGTTCTCTCAAACAGTAGATGAAAATGCCGTTGATACAGGTGAACCCGTCTATGAAAACGGTGTGTCAATTGCGGAATTTCGACAACTCCAAGTTGGTATGTCCTATGCCCAAATCAGCGCTATCATTGGAGGAGACTCACTTTATGACGATTATGACGAAAACGAAAATTTAATTTGTAGCTGGATTGGGGAATACAATGTCAATGCAGAAGTCCGCGTTTATTTCTCCGATGATATCGCCATTAAAATTGAACAAAAAGGATTAGACTAATATTTTAAATCAAAGGAATTTTATTTATGAAACAACCATTGTTTTTATATCCCGCAGATATTTTACTACCAAACAAACAAATCGATTTGTCAAAATTTAGTGTCATTGCTTGCGATCAATATACTTCCCAGCCTGATTATTGGCAAAGGGTTAAACAATCCACGCAACATGTACCATCTGCTTATCATCTTATTTTCCCAGAAGCGGATCTCCACACACAGCCATTTGCGAAAAAAATCAATGAAATCAACCAACAAATGGAACAATATCTAAAGGATTGTGTCTTTGATACCATCTTTAACAGTTTGATTTATGTGGAAAGAACATTAAAAAATGGCAGTATCCGAAAAGGTATCATTGGTATGATTGACTTAGAACAATATGATTATCAAAAAGGCGCTCAAAGTTCTATCCGCGCTACAGAAGAAACGGTGCTAGAGCGAATTCCTCCACGTGTTCAAATCCGTAAAAATGCCTGTTTAGAGCTTCCTCATATTATGCTTTTGATGGATAATCCCAAACAAAATATCATTGAACCATTGGGACAAATCAAATCAAAACACCTGCCCTTGTATGAATTTGAATTGATGGAACAAAGCGGAACTTTAAGCGGGTGGAAAATCCCTGCACAACAAATCGAACAATTGCAAACTGCTTTGCAAGACCTTGCTCAAACAACAATATCCAACCAAGAACAATCCATGTTATTTGCAGTTGGAGATGGAAATCACTCCTTGGCTGCTGCAAAAGCCTGTTATGAAGAATTAAAACATACACTTTCTAAAGAAGAACTCAAAAATCACCCTGCTCGTTATGCTCTAGTAGAGATCGTAAATTTACATGATAATTCTCTTGTATTTGAAGCCATTCACAGGGTGGTTTTTGATGTTGATACAGAACACTTACTCCACTATCTTACTCAAACACTCCATCTTGCGCCAAAGTCTTGTGTCTGTGAACAATCCTTTATTTATCAAACAAAAGACAAACAACTTCACTATACCATTGGAAATCCCTTCCACAGCTTAACAGTGGGTAGTTTACAACATTGTCTGGACCAATATATTTTAGAGTTTGGAGGAACAATCGACTACATTCATGGGGAATCAGTTGTTGCACAACTTTGTCAACAGCCCAATACCGCTGGCTTGATTCTTCCCTGTATTCAAAAGTCAGAACTATTTCCAACCGTGATAAAAGAAGGCTCTTTACCAAGAAAAACCTTTTCTATGGGCGAAGCATGTGACAAACGCTTTTATTTGGAAGCACGTAAAATCAGATAAAGGAATCACCTACTTATGAAAAACTACAAACAAACCATTTACGCCTGTTTTACAGGATATATCGTACAAGCTGTTGTTGTCAATTTCGCGCCCTTATTGTTTTTAACCTTTCAATCAGAATATCAAATTCCACTTTCACAAATCACAACACTCATCAGCATTAATTTTTTATTGCAACTTCTCATTGACTCCGCAGCTGCTTTTTTTGTTGATAAAATAGGATATCGCATTTCTATTGTTGCTGCGCATATTTTCTCTGGTTTGGGACTAATCTTTTTAGCCACGCTTCCATCTTTATTGAACAATGCTTTTGCTGGTCTATTGATTGCAGTCATCACCTACGCGATAGGTGGTGGATTATTAGAAGTACTGATTAGCCCCATTGTAGAGGCATGTCCTACTGACAACAAGGAAAAAGCCATGAGTATGCTACACTCCTTTTATTCCTGGGGAACTGTTGGGGTAATTGGACTGTCTACATTATTTTTCTTCTTATTTGGCATTCAAAATTGGAAAATTCTTACTCTGATTTGGGCAATCCTTCCGATTATCAACAGTATCATTTTTACAAAAGTCCCAATTGCTTCTTTGATTGCTACAGATGAAAAAGGATTCTCTTTGCTCCAACTATTTCGCGAGAAAATGTTTTGGTTATTTATGTTGATTATCCTCTGCTCTGGTGCTAGTGAACAGGTAATCGGTCAATGGGCTTCCACCTTTGTTGAAACCAGTTTACATCTTCCTAAAATAATAGGGGATTTGATTGGACCAATGCTCTTTGCTATCTGTATGGGAACCACTAGAACCATCTATGGAAAATTTGGTGATAAGATAAATCTTGGTAAAATGATGTTGTTCAGCAGCATTTCTTGCTGTATCTCCTATCTTTTTGTTGCACTAACCGCTTCCCCCATCCTCAGCATTGTCGGCTTTTGTCTGTCTGGACTATCAATTGGTATCTTATGGCCGGGAACTTTCAGCATTGCTTCTGCTTCCATTCCCAAAGGAGGAACCACGATGTTTGCCCTATTTGCTCTATTTGGGGACTTAGGTTGTTCAGTCGGTCCTGCTGTTGTTGGATTTGCTTCCAACAATCAAACAAGTCAGCTTAAATTTGGGATTTTAATTGCCATTGTTTTTCCGCTACTATTAATTGTTGGCACCTCAATTTTTTTAATACAAAAACATAAAAAACACGCTTGCCAATCTAACAATTAAATTGTTTGCCAAATATTTTTGCTCCAAAACACAAAAGACACCTAAACAAATCTTACACAATGTCTACAAGTACTTGAGTTGGCAAGTTCCTTTGAAAAAACTTTAAAAACCAATTTATAAAATCCGAGGCATATCAAATAGATAAACCTCGGATTTATTTTGCTCTCAATTCACTTTTGTGTTCCTAATGAATTAAATCTTATTTGCAATTCATAAATATAGCCATGTATCAACTAAGTATTTTATTGGATTTTGAACCATTACATTTTGAACAAAGTACTCTAAGATTTGATTTTACAGTCTTTCCACCTTTTGAGACAGGAATAATATGGTCAATTTGTAAACCAACTTCGTCTGGCATATATTTTCCACATAATTGACATGTATAATCATCTCTCTCCATAATTTTTTCTCTTAATTCACGGGTTGCCAGCTTTCGTTGGTTTTTAGTATGGTACATTCTTAATGTACATTCAATTGACTATAACGGTCTTTAATATAATCAAAATCATATTTAAAACATCCATCCAATACATTCACTTTGTAAGGCGTTTTAACATAATTTCTTTGCATATACCGTGTTTGAGAACGCATAAATAAGAATAGGAATGTTGAGTTATCATCTAATGCTCGCTCATATTGCTTACGACGATAATTCTTTAAAACACACTGATCAATTCGTTTATGACTATCTAGCTTCCATTGTTCAATTATCTTTTGATGATTTTGTATCTCTACAAATCCACCAGAAATCAAAAACGTATCTAAGTAATCATCAATATGTGGACCACGTTTCCTCGAAACGTCAAATTTATAAATAAAATACGGATATGAAAATGGAGATTTTAAAATAACACGTAATAAAATTAATATAATACATATTATAATACATACTATTAAAGCAATCAGCATTTGTAGAACCCCTTTTTTAAAGGCTACTCCCCTTATTAACCAAGATTTTTTACAGTGGCTGTATACTTATTTCAATATACTAGATATTTATCTGCCCAATTTTACTGAGGAACATGAAATAAAATTCGGACTTATTTTTTATTATCAAACGACCAACCTTACTAGTGGTTTACGAAATAACCAAAAATATTCATCAAATAGTTTTATAATTGTGCCAAACTCTGTTGAATATCTTCTATGATGTCTTCTACATGTTCTAGACCCACAGAAAAACGTATCATTCCGGGATTTACACCAGCTGCAATCAGTTGTTCATCGGTCAGTTGTCGATGTGTTGCACTAGCTGGATGTAATACACAGGTGCGAATATCTGCCACATGAACTTCATTAGATGCCAATTTCAATCCATCCATAAACTTTACAGCCATTTCTTTTCCGCCTTTTATGACAAACGAAATTACGCCGCAAGTTCCATCTGGAAGGTATTTTTTAGCCAATTCATGATATTTATCCCCTTCTAAAGCGGCATAAGAAACAGATTCAATCTTATCACTTTGCTTTAAAAAGACAGCTACCTTTTGAGCATTTTCGCAATATTGTCTCATTCGAATTGGCAATGTCTCTAGTCCCAAATTGAGCAAAAAAGCGGAATGTGCTGATGGATAAGCTCCAAAATCGCGCATCAATTGCATTCTAGCTTTAATGATATAAGCCATATTTCCAAAATCTCTGGTATATACTACCCCATGATAAGATTCATCTGGTTGGGTAAATTCTAGATATTTCCCATTTGTCCAATCAAATTTTCCACTGTCTACAATCACTCCACCAGTCTGTAAGGCATGACCGTCCATATATTTAGAGGTAGAATGCACAACGATATCTGCTCCAAACGCAATCGGTTTACATAAAATTGGGGTGGCAAACGTATTATCAATAATCAAAGGAACTTGATGATTATGGGCAATTCTCGCAAATTTTTCGATATCCAAAACTGCCAAAGCTGGATTTGCTAAGGTTTCTCCAAAAACAGCACGCGTATTGGGTTGAAATGCTTGATTGATTGTTTCTTCATCTGCGTCCGCATCTACAAAAATACATTCAATTCCCAACTTTTTTAAAGTTACTGCAAATAAATTTACTGTTCCCCCATAAATGGTAGAGGTACTAATAAAGCTATCTCCACTATGACAGATATTTAATATAGATAGCAAAGAGGCAGCTTGCCCGGAAGAGGTGCACATTGCACCAACTCCACCCTCTAAATCAGCTATCTTTTTTTCCACTACTTCTACAGTGGGATTGGAAAAACGAGAATACATATGTGCTGTGGGCATATCAAACAATTGTCCAATATGCTCTGTTGAATCAAATACATAAGTTGTACTTTGTACGATTGGCATAACCCTTGGATCTCCATTCTTTGGTGTATAACCTGAATGGAGACATTTTGTTTCATCTTTCATCGCAATGAACTCCTTTGTCTATTTTTGCTGTATAATAAATTATTTTGTTTTATTATAGCATACAATTTGACTGCTTACAACCAATTCATTCACTACCATACCCGCTTATCGTTCTCTTTTTTGATTATCCATGCCGATTAAGTGTTTGATTCTTCATTTTGTGATAAATGATGATAAATATCATCTGTAGGAGCATTCATCGGAAAATAAAATGTCTCCATCCTTTTGAAATAAATATCCTCTACCACACAATTTCTCTCTAACAACTGATATAAGTTTTTCAGTAGTTTTTCAACCGTATTTGCATAAGGACCAAATGCGTCATACAGTGGAATTTCCAATTCCCTATAACCATTCATTCCGCATAAAAACTGCATTTCATCTGGTAAAAAATACAAAATGGGTTTTCGTAAATAGACAAAGTCAAAATAAAAGGATGAAAAATCGGTGATAAAAATACTGTAATCTTCATCTCGAATCACATGATCAGAAATATGAACCCGATTGGAAGAAATATGAAATAGAGATTGATAATTTTGAAAGATGGGATGTATTTTAAAATCCAAATGGTAATCAAATCGCTCTAATAACTCCTGTAAATATGGATGATTTAAAAACGTCTGAATCTGTTGATAATAATCAGAACGTTGCAATTTTTCTGGTGTTTGCTCCCAAATGCCATCCACACATTTTCCAATCAAATATTCTCTCCAAGAAGGTGCAAATAAAATTCGGTTTAATGACAGACTTTCTCGACTCATCTTTTCAAAACGAGGCATTCCAGAACAAATGATATCTTGTTTTCGAAAATGATGTTGATGGAGAAACATCTCTTTTTCATAGTGAGAAGATACCACAATTTTATCTGCCATAATGATTTCTGGTGTATATTTCCAAGGCATTTTGGCATGTAAAACACCATGTTGTAAATAAATCACCTCAAAATTAAAATATTCGGCATAAATATGATGTTCTTGATGGGGAAACGGAATCAAGTTAATATCCTCAATAAAAGCTGTTATGATCTTTTGACAAGCAAGGAATAATATTTTATGTTTTTGACTTCCAAAAGGTATTACGAATTTTTTATGTTTTGACTTAAAATACCGTTTTGGATTGGGATGATTCGGATCGATGATATAATATCTCAATACATTATCATCTTGTTCAAAATCATGGATAAATTGCAAATATCCATTGTCTGACAATACGCCTTTACAATCATAATAGAGCCAGATTGATTTTTTTTGCAATTTATCCGCACTCTTACAGAGTTCACAAGCTTTTTTATGGACTATTTCGAGTGATTTCCAACGATTATAAGATAATTTTCCCATCATTGGAGTTATTTGAAATTGACGATTTTCATAGTGAATGAAATATTGATTGAGACAGACAGTATATCGTTGTAACAAATGATTCAGTGCAATTTTAGGCATAAAATAATAACTAGCGGGATATTCATATTGTTCTAAACCAATTTGAAAGGAAAATGAATTTATCTGTCTGAGATCGCATTCATAATAAAACCCCCAAAACTGATTGGTTTTGGTATGACAAATATAATAGCTATGCGCAGATTCAAAAAGTTCTAGTTGTTTTTTTTGATGATTTTCAATCACCCACAACTTCGGTTTTTCGGTGAATGAAAAAACAATTGATTTTAAAAATCCCAAAAAGGTGAGTTTATGATTGACAACCTTTAACTTTGTAACTACAATTTCAATTTGATGATCAGCGAAAACAATTCCTTCCAAGTCAGAAAGATAAAATTGCTCTTTGTCTTGAGAAAATTGAAGCTGATTCACTGTCTTTAAAGAAAGAAAAAAATATTTGTGAAAGTAATTAATTGCAGGGTGTAATAATATAATGCGATTGTCAATTTGATTGAGCAAGCGAATGATTCGACTTTGTGCAATTTTAAACTCCGCAACATTATAATGATAAGGAAATAGTATTTCACCAGCCATTTTCCAAGCCAAATCGTTGATATATAAACCTTGAAAGGCTTTTGGTATGGTCTGATAGTTGGAAAATAGTTGTTCAAAAAAATTCATGGACTGCTCAAAAATATAGCATGCGCCCGATAAATGTCCAGAAGAGCTGGAATCACTGCGATGATAAATATATTTTGCCTGTTTGCAAAACCCTATTTTCATTTTTTTGGATAAAACATCACAACAATACTTTTGGTCTTCCATAAAGGTCATATTGGTATCAAACAAAATATTGTTAGAAAACTGATTTTTTACCATAATATTCATCGTTGTTTGACCAATATAAGGGTGTTCTGCCAAATCAAATATTCCTGAATCAGTCAATGTTTCATAGCGAAAATGCGGTTGTAAAATATGTCCTTGATAATGCGTTTCAATTGGATAGGTGAGTAAATCAATCTCCCAATAATGAAGTTCAAAAAATGTTATCAGATTGGAAATTGTCCCAACCGTCAACTCATCATCTGCATCTAGGTAAAGAATATATTTTCCCTGTGCAGCACAAATACCGGTGTTTCTAGTATCTGAAACACCGGTGTTTTGTTTGTGTATCACTTTTATATTGGGATATTGTTGCGCATAGTCCTGACAAACTTGCAGACTATCATCTATAGAACCATCATCAATCAATAGTATTTCAGCAGAAATATATTGTAACTGTGGCAATATAGAATTTAGTGCTTTGGGAATTTCTTTGGCAGAATTATAAATTGGAATGATGATACTCAGAATCATAATTAGAAGATTCCTTTATTAAATATTGATATAATTTCTCTGAACAATTTTCTAATGGCAAATAAAAATCATTCATACGATCCGAAAAAATTGGATCTGGAACAAAGTTTCGTAAAATAATTCGTTCTATTTCATCTGTCGCATCTTCTGGCGCCAATACTAAATTTCCAAACGCTTTTTCAAACGGCAAATCCAGTTCTCGATAGTGGTTCATTCCAGCTTTAAACTGCTCCATATCTGGAACAAAATAGATGATTGGACGATTTAAATAAGCGTAATCAAATACATAGGAGGAAAAGTCTGTCATAAAAATCTGATAATCTGTTACATTCGCTGTATCTTTCAAAATCTGAATTCTATCACTTGAAATTTGAAAAATATTCTGTGCTGACGAGGAGATAATTGGATGTAATTTAAAATCCAAATACAAATCATGATCTTCCAACAGCTGATGTAATCGTTCACTAGAGATAAACTCAAAGATATTTTGATAATAATCAGATGAGACAAATTTTGAATTTTCTACCTGCCAAACAGAAAATTCTGGAGAATACGTCAAATAAGAGCGCCAAGAAGGAGCGAACAAAATTCGATTTTTTGGTTTTTGATTTTTATCAATATGATCATAGCGAGACATTCCTGTAGCAACTAAGTCACTTCTTTGATAATGATAATTTTTCATATAATTATCAATTTCAAATTGAGAGGATACCACTATTTTTTCAGCTCTACATCTTTCAACTGCATTATCCATTCTCAATGACGCGTGTAAAACGCCGTGTTGAAGATAAATAGTTTCAAACTCAATTAAATCACTATAGAACATCTCAACATTTTCTTTCTTAAAAGGAGAGATGGGAGAAAATCCAAAAAATGCTGTTAGTACCTTAGAAGCTGCTACATATAATATTTTATGTTTGGTACTACCAAATTGCACCAAATACTTTTGTTGTTCTGGTGTAAATTGATCTTTAATCGTATCAATATCGCAATTATAAATATAATAACGCTTGATATTATCTTCTGAATGTTTAAAATCATTTATAAACTGATAATAAGCGTTATCTTTCTTTACAGTATACAAATCATAATATAGCCATATTGGCTCTTGTTTTTTTAATTGACAAGCCTTGGTGCGAATAAAATAAATTTCTTTTTGTTGTTTGTACTGTTGTGTTTCTTCTTCAAAATATTGATATTTTTCATCTTGAGAAACTTGTGTCAAAAAAAACATATTGTTTTTAAAAGAAATTTTAGTATATTCTCTAATAATAGAATTTCTATTTATCCTATCATTAATACTTGCTACTGGCATAAACCAATAAGAAGTATTTATCCAATACCCATCCAATAAAACTTTAAATGTAAAATTAGAAACTTGTTTCACATCAAAAGTATAATCAAATGCCCAAAATTTACAATTCATACTTCTAGACTTATAGTAACTGTGCACTGAACGAAAAACAGATAGTTTTTTGGGAGTATCTGTGTTTCCATTTTCTATAACATAAATATCTGCTGGATCTTTCAAGTAATTATATGCAAATGTTTTCAAAAATCCCAATACCCTACATTTTCCATGCTTTACTCGAATTTTATGGCAAATGATTTCAAATGTTTTCTTCGTATTTAAAATCTTTCCATCTTCTACAATAGATACGCCATTATCACTTGCATAAACAACAATAGAAGAATTCGTTTTTAAAGACAACCAATAATGTTGAAGAAAACTGTCAGATGAAGGATGATGTAAAATCACATCTGTCTCAACACAATTTAACAATTTAATAAACCGATTTATCGCCTCATCAAATTGTTCTTTTTCATAATGATATGGCCATAAACAATTATCCTGTAATTTCCAACTAATATCATGAAAAAACATCGATTGCAAATATTTGGGGACCTGCTCATATTTAGAAAACATTTTTTCATAGTAATCCATAGTCGTTTCAAACAATTCTATTGGATTCTTATAAGTAGCCATAATACTATTTCCACGTTGATAGTATTGATATTCTGCCTGGGCACAAAATCCAATTTTTAATGTTGTACGAATCAAATCGTTGTTGTACTTCTGGTCTTCATGCCGAAAATGTGGCGTTGTGTCAAACAAAATATTTTCAGAAAATTTGTTTTTGGTCGCAATATTAATTGTTGTTTGCAAAATATAAGGATAATCTTTTAAATCATATACTCCAGAGCGTTTAAGCCATGTATAACGATGGTGTGGTGTTAATTTTTTACCATTTTTATATCTAATGATTGGAAAAGTAACACTATCTACTTCATCATAATGTTTATCAAAAAAATCTGTTACATTTTTTACTGTTTCAGGCGTAAATGTATCATCAGAATCTAAATACATAAGATATTTTCCCTTTGCAAACTGAAGCGCATAATTTCTTGTAGCAGACAACCCTTCATTTTCTTTTGTATAAACTTCAAAAATATCATATAATTCTGCATACTCTTCACAAATCTGCAAACTATTATCTGTAGAACCATCATTTACAATAATCACTTGTAATTGACTTAAATCAATTGTTTGATTTATCAATGACTCCAAACATTTTCCTACATAATCTTCTACATTATAAACAGGAACAATCACAGATACTTTATATTCAAAATCATTCATTTCGATTTTCCTCCAGTTTATTTATTCCGTTTAAATTTAAAATGAAGCCAACCTTTCAAGCATCTAAAAATCGTGCGCAAACCCAATTTCCCATCTGAAAATGCTTCTACAACACTGGTCGCTGGATCATAAATATCCACATATCCGATTAAGGTTTGTTTCATGTGCTCTCTTTCCTGTGCCATTTGAATTTGGTTTTGAGCTATGATATTTTGTATCTGAGAAATCTCTTGTAATATACTTTGATTTGTAATGGTTTGTAAATTTGCAATATCTTTTTGAATTTGATCTTGTATTTTTTCCACTTGCTTTAGCCCTTGAGTATCCACCGTTGTCATCAACCGATTTTCTTTTTCCCAAAGTGCTCGTTGATAATCTTGATAAGCAGAATAAGTAGAAACAAATAACACCTTCATACGAATATTTAACAGAGCTTCAATATATTCACAATAACTAATATTATCTTGATAAGGCAATAATAATTTTTGTAATAATGAAAAAGCATATTGTTGTTCTTTTTGTACTTCCAAAGAATTATATAATTGATAAAATGGTTTGATAATTTGAGCAATCACCATAAAACTATTATCAACCATTTGGTTTTCTATAAAGTATTTTATCAATCTCTGTAGTGTTTGTATATTATCTGCCCATTCTTCTAAAGACGTATTCTCAAGAGTTTGAATGGCATCTTGATACACCAATACACGATTGACTATTTGATAATTTTTAATAGAAGTATGCCATTGTACTAAAAAAAGGCATTCTGATAAACAACCAGATCCGATAAACTGAAATTCTAACAGCTTTTGTTTTCTAAATAAATGGTTATAAATATTTAAATTTGTATTTAATATTGTTGTTTGAGAAAACTCATCTTCCAGATACAATTTTGAAAATAAGCCATCTTCTTGTTTTATAGCAGTATTAAACAGTAAATAATCTATGTCATCTGTAGCATTTTCCAACAGCATTTGAATTGCATTTGATGCCAGTACCTCATCTACTGATATAAATAAAATCCATTCTCCATTTGCTTGTTGCACAGCACGTTGAAACGGATGAATATCCAAATCTTCTTTTGTATCCATTAATTTAATATTTTGATGATTTTGCAGATACTCAGTAATAATTGCCTGATTTTTCTCATCAAATTCAGTTTGCGCAACAATTATTTCAATATTTTTTTCTGTCTGCCTCAACAGAGCATTTAAACATCGAATAACATAATCGGTTTCATAAAATGGGGTAATTATGATACTTACAACACAATTCATCGTTTTCATCCTTTACTTATATTTTCCAGTCAAGAACTACCTTAAAATCTACAGAAGTTGCCATCTGAAATGCTGTATGGATATCATTCACTTGATGAATAGAAACCACTTCTGAAATCAATAAAGCGATTCTGCTATAAAATTGTTTACTTTCCATCAATAACGCAACAGCTTGTTCAAAATCCGCCCTTGTTGAACGACTACGACCAACTAAGGTCAATCCTTTTTCCAATACCATGCGTGTATTGATTGGCACAGGTTCTTCACTAACACCCAATAATACAATCTGCCCTTGTGGCAATATGGTATCAATCATCTGATCAATCGCCTTAGCAGAAGATTGTCCTCCAACACATTCAAATACATGGTCATATTGTGGCTTACACTTTACTTGGTCTGCTGTCAACACATTGTCAACAAAATTAAAATACTGCAATTTTTTTGGGCTAATTCCAATGACAGTCAATTCTGCATTGGGCAAGTATTCTCTTAAAAGACTTAATATAATGTAAGATAAACCACCATCACCCCAAACAGCAATTTTATTTTTCTGAGTTTGAGCAGTCTTTAAAAAGGAATCCACTGCGTGAACTCCCACACTGATAAACTCTGTAATAGCGGCAACATTGGTATCTATCTGTTGATAAGGAACGACATTTTCCAGTGGAAGACTAATCATTTCCTGCATAAATCCATCCGCTTTACTAGAACGAAACAACGAATCCAATCGATAATTTTCATGATATTTTTCTTCTGATCCGGCAATATTTGGAAGACATACCACTGAAGAATGAATTGAATACTGACCCAATGGATCATAAACAACAGTTCCGACAGCTTCGTGAATCAAAGATAGTGGAAGTCTTTCTTTTAATACGCTATTACTTCTTAACCCCTGATAATAACGCAAATCTGCTCTACAAATAGAAAGCGCCGTTGGGCGCACCACAATATGATTTTTTTCTTCCAAATTGATATTAGAATAAAAAGTTTCAATCGTAAACGGTTTGGTTAACTTATACTGTGCATTAATCATCTCTTTGACTCTCCATCATAATCTGGGCCATTTTATAATCAAATGGATAGGTAATTTTAATATTGGATACATCTCCTGTTACCAGATATACGGCATGATTTCTAAGATAAAACATTTTACAGGCATCCGTTACTACATTCAATTCTTCCTGGGTCATGCTGTTATATACTGCCTTGAACAACCCCACTTTAAAACTCTGTGGTGTTTGCCCTTGAAACATCGTCTGTCTCACTGGTATATCTGTGATATACTCACCATTTTCAGAACATACAATGGTATCAGTTGCCCCAACAACAGTATCACATACATGATACTTTTTAGCCGCTTCGATGTTATCTTGAATGATTCTAAAGCTAACAAATGGACGTACTGCATCATGTGTGACCAAAATATCATCATCTGTCAAATGATATTGTTCTTCTGCGGCTTTCATAATTTCCAAAATCGTACCATTTCTATCCAATCCGCCTTTTACAACTGTAACTCTAGAGATATCTTTAAAGTATTTTTTCTTTAAATCCATCATATATTGATACCAATCTTTGTGGACTCCTACTACAATTGCATCAATTCCTGTACAAGATAAAAATTTTTCAACCACATGGACTACAATTGGCTTTTCATCTAATAGTAGAAATTGCTTTGGCACTGAATAGTTTCCCATTCTAGAACCTGTTCCACCTGCGACAATGC
>ERZ778516.2007-NODE-2007-length-14318-cov-5.847227_pt1 | contig 14318 bp, 2 predicted proteins | sample MGYA00510342_ERZ778516 | MGnify/ENA primary metagenome ERZ778516 (study PRJEB29527, sample SAMN07138961) | mouse gut metagenome | material: feces | host: mouse | place: China:Nanjing | collected 2016-01-25 ...
AGCAATTGGCTAGTTATGATTCATAGCATATTTTCCTTCAATACCTTATTACTAATTTTTTTACTGCCACAAGCTCTCTAACGTTTTTTGTCTGCATTAAACGCCATTACAGATTGTTTTCATGCACGATTCTAATCTGAATCGAATGTTTATATGGATCATTCGCATTTTGATTCCCTTGAGCATAAGAATATACCTTAACGCGTACAGATTGTCCAGCCTCCAAGGTTAATGACATTGACTTGTTATTATATCCTGAATAAATATTCATTCTGCCTTCGTAATTATCTGTACCCTCACCAAGGTAATATTCTACCCAGAAGTCACCACCATCTGGAGTATATCCAATAATCCGATAATTACCCGCTTCATTTGCTGTATATGTCGTCCAATCCTCATCACCATATGTTTCAACTGAAAGTTTTTCATTCAGTACTTCCTCAAATACTTTAGCTGTAAGTATAAAGGAACACTCATAAGCTTCTTCATCATAGTTTCCTACTCTAAAGTACAGTGTCTGTCCCTCTGTCATCGTTGTTGTATAGCCGTCTGTTATAGAACGTTCCATGTTATTCAAGTCATAGTTACTTGTCAAACTATCGTAAACGCCTAAATACAACCCACCATAACCATCATTACAATTCAGGTCAAATCTGCACTCCATATCTGCTGGTGCTGTATAAGAAAACCACTTTGAACCATAAGCTGGAACTGTAAATGGTTCTCCATTATTTACTGAAGAAAGTTGGATATTTTCTTCTCGCGCACTAATATTGGCTGATACAGATGGTTCTTCTCCATAATAGCATACAACCATTTGAATAGAACTATTTGCACTTAATCCATATGAACTTATTCCATTATAGTCACCAATTATATCAAGGTTCTGTACAAGACTTATAACGTCTTCTTCTCCTGTTCCATTGACTGCTGCGGAGAAAGAATACCTGCCATCTTCCGATGCTTGGAATCGCAACCATGTTGGCTCATTCTTCTCTAATTGTATCTGTCTAATACCTTCTGTAACAGTAACTGGATTGATTGGTTCTGTCATTACACTAAAGGAGATATCTTTTGTTGAATAATTATGCACTAAGAATTTGATTTTTGGATCGCCATAATGTGGTTTCCTTGTAACAACGTAAAATCCATTATAACCAAAAAACTCTTGAGCCCACTCATATTCGTCTTCATCACTCTCACGTATAGCCCTTAAAGACGCATCACTCTGTAATCCCGGCGTTTTGAATATATATTGTTTGTCATCGCTCGGTTCAAAAACAAAATGTGCTTCCTCGCCATACTTTAATGTAACTTCTTCCGAGAGCATACCTTCTGTAAGATTTATCACCTTACGTTCTCTTGCGCTAACTGTAAAAACATAATCCTTTTTCTCTTCAGTATTGTTTGTCAGCTTAAAGTATACCTTCTGCTCTGGCTCCATAGATAACGTAAATACACTATTATGTCCATTACTATAATTATCTACAAGCGAACGATACAAGTACATATATTCTGCTTCTTCTCCGCTCTTAAGCGTAAAAGTATAATCTGCTGTAGTATCTGCTGTATATTCTATCCATTGAGAAGCACCGCTTTCCAATGAAATTGGTGTATCGCCTGTTTTGGTAATTGTTTTCGTGTCAACGGGAGCGATACTGATATCTGTTGTTTCTGTGTCCTTTTCGCCATTGTAAATAACAGCAAATGTCATTGTTAACCTTTGATCTTCTTTAACTGTTGAATCTTCTATTATAATATTCTCAGAAGCCAGATCAGACAAAGTATTCCCCCATTTATCCAATCTTTCCAATTTCATCTCTTTGTTGGAAGATGTAACGGTATATCTGCCTTCCTCTGGTGCCTTAAATGTCAGCCATTGCATTTCATTCTTGGCAATTGTAAGCTTTGCTGTTTTTTCAATAGGCTGCGGCTCTACACGCTCTGCTCTAACCTTGAATTTTACATCTTCAGAGCCATAGTTCCTTACAGTAAATGATATTACTGTGTTTGTTTCTCCTGTATTTCTGCTAACTACATAGAACCCTTTATGCTGGTCGATTTCTTTCAACCAAGGACTATTTGCTGAAACAGATAAAACTGCTCCTTCTGTAACTTCCGATGTCTTAAATGTAAAGTTACCTGCTTCATATGCTCTGAAGTTAAAATATGCACTCTCATAAGGTTTTAATGTAATCTCTGCAGAATCCGTACCCGCTGTCAGATCAATAGCCTTTTGCTCAATTGTTAAAGTAAAGTCTGCTTCTACTGTTGAATTCATACGGATAAATAACTTATCACCCTTTTTAAAGGTACTATACGCAGAATCCGTATATAATGTGTGAACGTTATTCTCCATATTTACAAAGTATTCCATTGTATCTGCTACTGCCTTATTCTCTGCTGCTTTTGCAGTAAAGATATAAATACCTTCTTTCTCTACTTTGTACTCATAATAAGCCTTGCCATTTGCAGCAATCTTAATTGGTGTGGAATTGCTTAATGGTGTTGCGTTCAGTATCTCTGTGTCAAATGTTGCCTTCTGTACTTGTTCAGCAGATGAAGTTGCTTTTACGTAAATTGTTGTACCTGCATCACAGTATCTGCTTTCTAGATCACCTGAAAGTATATTATACTCGCTGTCATAATACTGTACGCTTATCTGATTATCTTTTGCCGGTGTGTAAGCGAAACAATATCTGCCTGTTTTTGCTATCTGATATGCATACCAGCCTGGAACACCTTTTTTAGCTTCTAAGTTTCCGCCTTTTGCAATTGCTTTCGGCTCTAGCGGCTGTACTAGTAATTTTACAGTTGCCGCATCATTGAAAGTCGTTAACTTCAATGTGCATACTGTACCAGCTTCTATTACGCTTGTTTCAGCATAAGGAGTATTTATACTACCATTATTCCATTGCAGATTTACAAACACATCCTTTTCCGATACTGTTGTTGTTACAACATATTTTGCTTTCTTAGGCGCAATAAAGGTATAATATTTTGACTGATCTTTGGTCAACTTGATATTTTCCTTTGCTACACCGCTTACAAGAGTTTCAGCGGACGCGCTGGTTGCTGTAACAGCCAAATTACCTTTTACTGCGGTATCGGATGTCTGAATTACCTTAATATAAGTAACTGCACCACTGTTTCGTGTTATAGTAGTATTTGTGGTATCATTTGTCATCATACCTAACCAGTTGCCAGCTACTCCATTATCGTACAATTCAATTCTTGCATCTCCGCTTCCTTCTGCCGGTTTCCATACAAACTGATATTCTCCTTTTGACGATGCTGTGAAGGAATACCATTTTGTTGTACCTGTCTTGTCTTTTGCATTATCAATTGTTACATCTACACCTTTTGCAGAAATCGGTGTTACTGCTGCATTGCTGTCAACATAGATGTATCCTGTTATCTTAGAATCTTTATCTAAGCCATCAGCATTCAAGCAGAACGTTATTGTTTCATTTGCAACTAACGATACTTCTTGTGTAGAATTAACAATATTAAATTCTTTATTAGGTATAGGTTTTTTTCCTACTGCTTCATATAAAACTGCATCTAATAAAAGTAATGGTGCCGAATCAGTTTCGCTATGGATATTTGCATCCATGCGGAATACATAAGTTCCATCCTGCGGTGCTGTAAATGTATACCAGTATTTACCATTACTGCTAATCTCAACTGCCTGTGCTTTGCCTGCGGTAAGTGCTGTAGCGGATTTACTGATTTCAGTTACGCTTATGGTTGCATTTTCTTCAACTTTTAAATAAATTGTATCCTTAGCATTAATTTGAATCTTTTCACCATATTCGTTAACCACTTCATCAGGTACTACAAGAACATATTCACTTGATGCCGATTCAAATTCTTCTGATTTGTCATTATAGTAAGTAACCTCTACTGGATTGCCGTCCTTATCTACTGCCTTAAAGCTGTAGCTTCCGTCTGCAGGTATTGTAAAGGATACCCATGCAGCATTGCTGTTGTCAGGTACTGTTATATCTAATGGCTTCGCTGTTGTCAACTCAGGAAGTTTCGGCAGAGAAACCTCAACAGATACTTCGCACTTATCTGTTTCACCCAGTTCAACATTGCCTAACGAAATCTTAATAGCTAGTGTTTCGCCTTCATTCAGCCAAATTTGTACCGTTTCTGTTACAGGTGCTTCAACCTCGGTGCCATCTGCCTGTACAGAAGCCAACGCATTCGCCAGCACACTCATTGATTTTGCAAGCGGAGAAGCATTTACCGTTTGCGGAGATACTTCATCTGTTGATTCCAATCCCTTATAATACGTATATTCAACACCCTTCATTCCTGTTACCTTAAAGGTATACAATCCTGATACAGATGCTTTATAAGTCATCCAACTCTCTGTATTATCGTTTGTAAGTGTTGTGTTTGCCTTGTTTCCGGTCTTATCCAGTGCAGCTACTACTTCTCTGCGTGCAACGCTGACCGCACATGCTGTGCTTGTCTTTAGAAGAACAGTATCGCCTGCTTTCAGACTCATACTATGTTCTGCTCCATAAGAACCTTGATTTTCATCATTTAACCGGATAGATGCAATGTTGCCATTATCCACTGAGAAAGTATAATAATTATCTTCCGGCGCAACGTAAGAAACCCATGCTCCTGCTTCAACATTCACTGGTGCATCTGTTGAGAGTTTTGCAAACTCAGATCCTTCTGCTGACAATGTAAAGGAGCCAGGAACTCTAAAGTAAATCTGCTGACCAGATTCTAAAATCATTGGTGCGTACTTATATTCTTGTTTTCCATCTGGATCTTTCTGATCATAAATCCACATAGATGTAGCACCATTTTTGCGGAAAGTATACTCACCAAATGCTGGTGCAGTAAAGGATACCCATGTGTAATCATTACTGCTCTTGTTTACAACAACCTTATTGGATAATGTAAGTACTTCTACAGTTCCTGTGTATAGAGGATCCCACTGACGGAACCATTCCTGCTCATAATCGCCAAAATAACTCTTACCGCTGCTTACTGGTCGTACACATACTAAGTATCTTGCAATTACTTTCTTTGTAATCTTAGATGTTACTTCGATCTTTGTTTCACCAGCTTTTACAGCCTTTAATGTTGCAGAATATGTTCCCGGATTGGCCTTAACTGTAGCAACCTTTGTATTAGAGCTCTTCCAAGTTAATGTATCGGTAGCTCTTGTCATTGGGATGTCATTATTAGGCTGCATAATTAAAGTATAAGTATTACCCGATGTTAAAAACGGATTACTCTGCAATGAATATCCATCTTCCCAATCTTCCGTGAATGTCCGTGATACATAAATCTTTTCTCCGCCATATGTATCATCCGGACGAACAGCCATATTCATATAACTTGCTGGAATATTGGTTGTTTTTACCTTCTTTGTAGCTGCTTTCGCTTCTGTCATGCCATACATAGGTGTTACTGTAATCGTGTATGAAGATAAACGAACCAACTTCGCATCATCAATCGTATAGGCATATGTCTTTGTCTTTTCGAAATATGTCAAGCCATCAACTATATGCTGCTGTTTGTTCTGCTCATACTGTTCTTCTGATGCATATACTTTGTAAGGAGCATTTGAAATCAGCTTTCTGCTGATAAGGTCTTTTCTAGCATCCCTTACTTCAATTAAGAAATCACTTGGATTTCCTGTATGTGTAAAGTTCAGTGTAATGTGCTTATCATCTATATAAGATGCTTTCAATCCCTTAACACCATCAAGGGCATTTACTGTAATCTTAATGCTGGCAGTTAATTCAGTGCTTTCATGTGCGCCTGTTTCAAGATTAATATAGTAAATAGTATCTTTTAATTTCAGTTCAAAGTTCTTTGCCTGTTTTGTAGCAGTGATACTAGATAAATATGAATAATCTTCGTCATAATTACGAGTATCGTTAAATATAAATCCTGCCTCTTCTGCTTCTTCCCTGTTCTCAATTACAAGGTTGCTGGAACGATAATTGGGTACTTTTTTGCGATTTTCTGTATAGTTAAGATACTCATACAAGTTAATCGTATCGCCAATCTTCATCTTAGCATTCTTGCCCTTTAAAGCATCTGGTACAGATGTAATACGTAGTGTGCATCCACCATAAATATTATTGTCAGACGCAACAACGAGTCTTACCATCTTCGCGCCGTCTAAGTCAACTGCCTTTAAAGTCACTTTTCCTTTGTTATTTACTGCAGCATAGGTTGACTGTTTCAGCCAGCCTTCTTTCATATAGTCTACATATTCATAATCCTCATAATTTTCATTATAATCAAATACATAATATGTTAACTTTGGATTATAATAATTTGGCTGATTCTTTGCAATCGGCAATAAGAACTCAAGGAGATCTCTATCTTCTTCTGATGCTCCGGAATCCTTATCTTTATAATAGCCGTATACTGACATCTGTACGGATTTATCTAACAGCCACGCATCATAGAACAGCAAATCACCATTTTCATCTACTACTGCTTCTACTTTTGTCTTTTCTGTGTCAAAGAACGGAATCAAATCACGTACTTGATTCTTTGTTGTCTTAAAGCTCTTAATGCTGCCTTTTGCTGACTTTTCAACAACTGCACCGTTTTCAAGTGTTCTTACCGCACTGACATTTCTAATGTATACACTATAGTCTTTTTCAATCTCGAAATTATCTGATGCAATCTGATATTTATAAACTTTTGCCTTTGCGTCCCAAATACAGGTATTTTCATTCTCAACATCATATATTGGAGCCATTACCAAATTGGTTTCTTGACCATTCTCCAATTTCTGAATCTCTGTATCGAACTCAGAAACGGATTTATTTTTGCCTTCCAATACATAAAGTTCTCTGCGGTAACCGTTTTCTACCTTTGTAAAGTGTATCTGCGCACCGTTATCCTGAATCTGATCAATCTTCTTAATTACAGGCGCTGTTACATCTGTTACAGAAATCCTCGCCTTTGCAACTGGCTTATCAAACGGCACTTCCTCGCCATTGACAAGTTTATATGCATATGCCTGAATCTCAACTGGTTTCGAAGTTACTTTTAATGCAGTTACTACACCAGACTTCGGATCAATACTAATCGCATCGCTATCTGTTCGATATCCAATACTGATAATATCGCCGAGCTGCATCTTCGTAACTTTTACATCCAAAGCCTGCTCCTCACCAACTACCATCTTGCTGTTAATTCCATTAAAAGCAAGGGATTTCGGTGCAACTGCCAGTTCTAGATCTGCCTCTAATTCAGCCTTAGAGAAATCAACTGTAAATGTTTCTACGTAATCGTCTTCCCAACGAATACTAAATTCTTTTGTCTTGTCGTCTTCTGCTAAACCGGTAGCATTAAATGCTACGTAAATGCGAAAACGTTCATAATCATTATCTGAAACAGTATCTGTGCCTAAAACATATCCACCAGCGGCTTTAATACTATTTTCGTAAATAAGTTTTCCGTTAGCTGGGAACTTCGTTGCAAATTCCTTTGGAGCTGTAATTGCAAATGCGAAGAAATTGCCATTTACCGGTTTCTCTTCTCCCTCTAATCCGCTAACTTTATAAACAAATGGAATACCTTCTGCGGGTGTAATTGTCTGGCTCTTTCCTGCTTCTGTAATAGATGCATCTAATCTTGTACCTTCGATATTATCATATCCATATCTAAGTCCTTCTACCAGTGCATTTGCTCTTGCTTTCACCTCATAAGAAGCACTAGGAAGGAATGCTACATCATAGTTATTCTCATAAACAGCGCCAAGCGGCTGATCAAATTTTACCTGATATGTCTTGCCATACCTTAAATAATCATCACCAGAAACGGTATCATCGCCAACCCAATAATTTGTTCCAAAGATACAATTGTATACAGTTTGACCATTATTTTCGTGCGTATATAATGCAGGATATCCAATAATCCTATCACCATTTGCTTTACTTGTGTATGTACCATATTCAAAACCTTGTGTATCATCTAATAACGTATTTCCATCTGCATCTGTTAAGACTGCAACGCCATCAACACTAAACGGTGTTGTTTCGGTATCATAGATTGTATCAACAACTTCACCAGCAGGAATAACATCTTCTGCTGTTACTGCTAATGTTGGCTTAATCGTTAACGGTCTTTGTGTAATTTCAAAGGAATACTCATATGTATCATCAACATCTGTATATGTTTCATTTCCTTCAAAATATATATGCAAAGAATAGGTTCCTGCATTAACAGCTGTCTTGGTATATCCACTTTCAAGACGTTTATCCAGTGGTTTATAATCGAAATAATAATTCAGTTTACCTGAAGCATAATCCGGTTTACCCTCTTTATCTACTCCGAATAATTCTTCTGGCTTTACTACCTGTGCATGATCGTTCTTCAATACGAACTGAATCAACCCAGATTCAAATGCTTCCTGAACATCCGCATAAGCTACTGATTCACCATATACATGGGACTTCGGCAGTTTTGTTTCATCTACCATCAGTTCCAATTCTTCTGAACCGATTGTCTTTACTGTAACATCCGCCCAGTTATAATGATAAATTGGAGCGATCCAGGTATCTTCTTCCGCTTCTGACGCTGCTATATTCATTGCAGTCTTATTGCGGTTTGTGAAGTTACGAATGCCGGCAGCTTCAAGATTGTAGTATAAGTATGCACGATACTGATACCCATCTATAAACTTCTCAGTCTTTCCCATTGGTACATAAGTATCTTTGGGAGTTCCGTCTGGATTCATTTCCCGCCGTTCAACAGTACTCTTGAGATATTTATCTTGAATGTCATAGCTATCATAATTTCCAAGTTCTGCAAACAATTCTGGTTCTAGGATAACCCATTCCAGTTTCTGCTCGTCTGTAAGTTTCCAGAATGCTTCCTCATTATTTTCTGGAATCGCATAAATACGGAATTTTCCAGTAACATCGTCCTGCTCTTTGCCTGCACGTGCTGTTAAGCTTTCCGGTACTACAATAATTTCCTGCTTACGAATCTCGAACACAATATCCTTTGTTGCGGAAAGGTATTTATGCTCTGGATCTTCATAACGAACTTGCAGCTTATAGGTATTTACATTTGTTATTTGATTAGCAAATACTGAATAGTCAGCGCCTGTAACTACCATATCAAACAGAGAATCCCATTCTCCATCATCCCTTTGAACAAACCACTCATATGTCAGTTGTTCTGCAGTATCCTTGCATCCAGGGTCAGCATCTTCTGCCTTCTTGGTTTTTACAACAGCCTTTTTATAAGCATCTCTTGCTGTAAAAAGCGGCTTTGTATCATAAATCTTCCATAACGGATTTTCTTCTGTTCCTGGTGCTTTATCTTTCTCTGCGAAATCTGTTTTTCCATTGAAAGCCTTAATAATTTCCGTTACATCGATTTCTGTCGCAATTGCGGTACCTACCGTTACATCAACTGCTGTGTCCTCTAAGGTTTTCTTGTCCGCTCTAACAAGATAATTCTTCTCAGCACCCATTGTGGTAGTATCTGTGATATCCACTTCTTTGCCATCTGTGGTACCATCCGCATTAAATACTGCCTTCTTACCAGAGAAGATTAAGCGATATTGGATTTCATCTGAAGTTTCCTTCAGCTCACCCAATTCTGACAATGCTTCTTCGCATGACTTCCACTCGCCATATTTTATCTTATTATCCTCTTTAACAAGATTTCCTTCCTCGTCCTTTTCTGCTTCGCGGCACTCAAGGCGCAATACTGGTGTATAGTATTCTGTTGTGTCCTTGTCCTTGTAAGATACGCCCCAGAAGCCTTTCTCTGCCTCATATGGTGACTCGGTTTCTTTCCCTGCTTCATCAACCTTGATTTCAAACAATTCGCATTTTAACTCTGCAAGCTGTTTACGCACCTCATCAAGTGTCATGCCAGCCTTTAACTCAGGGTCTTTCTTCTCAGGACGCAGAACCAAAGGAATCTGCTCAATGGTTACCTTAATGGCATCACTTTCCGATTCTTTATAAACATTTGGTTCACCAGAATATAAATACTTTACATAGTATTCACCTGCATCCTTTGGCGCTTCCGCAAGTTTCTCATATAAAACTTCTGATCCATTCTCATCCTCAATGTCTATCTTCTTGGTATACCATCCTAAGGTAATCTGATCCTCCTTAAATGAAACCGCTTTCTCTTCATCACCTGCAATAACTACTTTTACAGGATTGACTGCTTTCTTTATCAGATTCTCCTCATCTGGAGCCTGACCATTGTATACCATTGTGATTTCTTTGCCAGGGTCTATCTTTGTAGCGATTACCTTTGTTTCTACAAGGTCTGCCACTGTGAAATCATATACTTTCCCGCTTTCCACTGTATAATTCGCTTTTACATTGTCAAGCAGCTCTACAGCAATGGTCATCACATAATCGCCGTTTGTAGCAAGCACATTTACTGTACCGTCATCATTGGCGTTCTTTACTTCGCTCTTATCATAAGCATTGAGAACCGTTACAGTAATGCTTTTTACAAGCGTTTCTTTTGCGACTTCTGGATATTCTTCGCCATTATTTACTGAAGCTGAAGCATTTCTAAGGATATATTCCTCCGCAACCTGTGCCTTAAATGCTTCTACTGTAGTGCCAGGAGTCGCAACAATCTCACTAACATCTACAGTTAATTGTGCTTGTTCAATAATAACATTAACAGAAGCTTCTGCATTTTTGCAAAGATCTGCTACTTCATCCAATGAAATCAACAGGCGATAAGTGCCAACCTCTGTTGGATATGTAGCGATATCTGCCCACTCATCTTTATCAGCAGCTTTCTTCTGCCATTTTACTTTCAATGCTGATGGCAGATTTTTATTCTCGCTGCCGTCAATTTCAACGCCTAAATAATGCGAAAGAGCATCCTCAACTGTACTTAATATGTTGCTATAAGGATTTTCGGTAACAGAATAAGCACTTTTAAATGTTAATACTTCTGCATCTGTATCCTCCTTTGCACCATTAGCTTTAAACGCTCCCTTTAATTCATCTTTCACAACGATCACAGTATCCAGTGCCGCCTGCTCTGCATTCACATCCGCAGTTTCACCGTCTGCTTCTACTTCACTCGTTGCTTCCACTACAGCCTCAGTACTTTCTTCTGCTGCAGTCGTGGTCGTTTCCGTTCCTTGATTCTCTGCAACGGTTTCAGAGGGTGCTTCTTCTGTCTTAGACGCCTCTGTACTCGTGCCTTCTTCCTTGGATTCTTCCGTTTGAGCGGTTTCTGCCTTAGACTCATCGTTCTTAGACTCCTCCACCTTCGCGGTTTCCGTACTCTGTCCTTCTGTTTCTTCTTTGGCTTGTTCCTCGGAATTGCCATCAGCCGTCGGCGCATCTTCCGACGCAGGGGACACTTCGGAAGGCTCGGAACTATCAGCCGATCCCGCATCACTTGAATCGTCTGAAGGTTCTGCGCCTTCTGCTGTCTCCACGATAGCTTCCGTTTCCGCGTTCTCTGCTGCAAGCGCTGTCGCCGGCGTTGATTGGAATATCATCGCCACGCTTAGGATCACAGGCAGAGCACGTTTAAACAGCTTTCGTTTAAACATTCTCATTTCCTCCTTATGAAATTAAAATATAACAACAACAATAGCTCCGGCATCCATAAAGGACATGAACGCCTAATTGTCATTATATTCCTAATTGAAGGATATGTAAACAATTTCATGCATTCTTTTTTCTATTTTGTGGAACCTTACATCTTTTTCGTGCAAAATTCGGCATTTTGACAAATGAAATCTGGAAAATTGTGCATTTTATGGATAATACTTCCTGTTATTTCCTTATTATATATTGTTCTGTTTGCATGGAAGGAAAAATATTAGCAGCATATTTCTTCGCCCAAGCCCAAAAAAGAGCCGATTTCTCGGCTCTTTTAAATATCAATTAAAGACGCAATGCTTTTTTCCAGCCGTTCAAACTGACCTGATACATTTTGAATTGACTGCAAATCAAAGGCAATATATTCATAAATACCACGCAGATCAGACTTTGCCTCTGGTGTCATTCTGATTTCATAAATCATAAATCGTATTCCTTACGGATATCCGCAAATACCTCTGTCGCCGGAATTGTGCGGACAAAAGCAATACATTTCTTCCATGGTTTATATTTATTTTACCGCTGAAATTGTAAGCTGCTCGAATGTATTATCTTCATCAAATATTACCTTGCATTGTACATAATAGTGCTGTGCATCCAGCTCCATTACGGCTTTTCCGTTTACCAGCGGCATTTGTTCAATTCTATCTCCTCGTTCATCCTCTAAGCGAAACATACTTTGTGAAGCAGACGGCTGTGAAAGCAGAATTTCATAATTTCCCTGCGGTATATTGGTAATCCACCCCGTGTAAACCACTTTCCCGTCTTCTGTAACAGACAGATCCATATCGTCCCTAGCAAAAACCTCACTTGCCGGGAAGCTGCTAATATCGTATATTTCTATATTGTATCCAATCCATGCCTTTTCCTGCAAAATCGCAAGGCTTTTCTTGACTGAGTCAAAGATGCTATATCCTTCGTAAATTTTTGGCGAATATGCATGATAAAAATCATACAAGAATCCTTCTTGGGGAATTTCTGGTTCAAGGCTCAATTCCATATTACCCCCCTCCACGTATTCAAAATTTTGAGGATACTGTGTTTTGTTAAGCACTGCATATTTTCTTCCAAGGCTTAAAATACGGACTGCGTTATCTTCTGCGCTTGCCCATCTTCCGATTCCTATTTTATTCCACTCCACGGGATAACGGGAAATGCCGCCGGGCGCCCAGCAGGTATAATCATCATAGATGCAGTCCTCAATCTGGATTCCCTGCTGCCTGCACCATTCTTCCGCTGCCAGCCTTGTGTCCCTTTGCGAATTTGTATAGATCACATCTAAAAAAATCGTTTCCGCAATCTGATTTACCCCAATCAATACGATTACGGCAGTAAAAACCGCTTTGGCAATGGTATTTTGCCGCATATAACGGCTTGTCCAGAACTCTGTTATCCCCAAACCGATAATTATAATAAAACAAATATAGAAAGAATACCCCCAACGGATAAATGCCCTATTTTGCAGACACATCCCAATCATAGAAAGAAGCCCCATACTTAGCACCGATAAATCTTTCTTCCTACAGGTTCGCATTGCCCACAACCCTACAGCCAACAGCGGCACACACAAGATTCCCGCATGGGACAAAAATTCCATACAGTATTCATAAACATTATCCCCAAACGTATTATTGCCTGCATACCCGCCAACAACATGGTTGATAGACTCCGCAATTACTGGCAGCAAGCCAAGCAAATTGGGGGATATCAAAACAAGCGACAACAAAACACTTCCAATTGCAAAAAATCCCTCCTTTACAACCTCCAGAAAGCGCAGCCTTTTGATATGCATTTCACATTCCGCACAATAATTTACAATAACCACCACCGCAATCAATCCGCAGATTACCATGCCATTCCACTTCTCCAATGTTGCCGCCGCTGCAAGAAATGACATTGCAAACAGCCATTGCAACCGTTTTGTGCCACGCAAATAGGCAAATGCCGCCAGCATTGCAAGGCAGCCAAGCAGTGCCGTTACAGTATCTCCTGTAATACAGTGTGCTGTCTGCACAAAGGGCGGAAAAACGGCCGCCATGCAGCTTGCCACAGTTCCCGCATGGCGTTTTAGATAATTTCCTATGAAAAAAATACATACCACAATCCCTGCACTAAGCAGTGCAATATAAATTCTCCCGATATAATAGCACCAAACTGTGGAAAACTCTATATCAAATATCGAACAAATTATCTCATATCCTTTAAAACATATCGACAATATTTTATGCGATACCTGCGCCGGATAAAATACAGCCTGCGACATCAGGCTTCCCTCCTGCGACATCCGCATAGGTTCACGAACCATATTTCCTTCGTCTGGATGAAATGTCACACCGTTTCCCCACCAGAAGCCAATCAGTCGAACAGCCAGCGATACCAACACTGCTATTATCAAAAGCAATTTATCCATAAGCACTTTATCCGTTTTCATTAAAAAGCTGCCAAATTCCTTATTATTTCGATAACTTCTGGTTCTGCCGCGATCCCAATTTTTTGTGCAAAAATATACTGTAATTAGCACCGCCGATATCATTGATATTACACTAAAATAAATCCCGTTTCGTGTTATCCCCCAGCCAATTGCCCAAAACGCCTGCCGCGAATAGCCGATATAATAAGAGTACGCTCCAATTGACATTACCAAATTTGCCAATGCGGATACTATCAAGCATTTAGCAAACAGTTTATTTTTACTGTGTACCTTTT
>ERZ778516.2008-NODE-2008-length-14318-cov-4.876113_pt1 | contig 14318 bp, 14 predicted proteins | sample MGYA00510342_ERZ778516 | MGnify/ENA primary metagenome ERZ778516 (study PRJEB29527, sample SAMN07138961) | mouse gut metagenome | material: feces | host: mouse | place: China:Nanjing | collected 2016-01-25 ...
CGGCCGGATCATTTTCACGGCCTCGGCCGTTGGGTGTAGTTTGCCATGGTCAGTCTTTGTGGTTTTGTGCGAAGAGCGCCAGACGCTCGTCGAGCATGTCGAACTGTTCGGGTCGGTTCATCTGCGAGATGCAGACGCGGATGCCCTCCTGGTGGCTGCCGGTGGAGGTGAGCGAGATGGCGCAGATGCCGTAGAGCAGCAGCTCGCGCAGCAGCTCGGCGCTGGTCATGCCGCGGCGGCCGATCGTGTAGAAGAAGCCGTCGCTGACGTGCTCGTCGCGGTCCTTGTCGTAGACGATGTGGAATCCGTGGCGCAGGAAGATCTCCTTGCTGCGTGCCGCGCGCCGCGCATACTCCGAGGCGTGGCCCACGAAGTCGAGGCGTCCCTCGGCCGCGGCGTCGAACATCGCGGCCAGGGCGCACTGCGCCGAGTGGCTCGTGCCCGACGAGGCGCCGTAGAGGATGCCCAGCACGTAGGCGTCGCCCAGGCGCCCGATGTTGTATCGCTCGCGCAGCGCCGGATAGGTGCGGCAGTAGAGCTTGTCCGAAATGGCGGCCACGGCGATGCGCTGTCCGGCGTAGCTGAAGATCTTCGAGGCCGAGAGCATCAGGATGTAGTTGTCGGTGTAGCGTGCCACGGTGGCCTGGAACGGGGCCTCGCCCGGGCGGCCGAGCGGCTTGCGGAAGTCCATGCACAGGTAGGCCAGGTCCTCGATCACCACTGTGTCGTACTGCGTGGCCAGGCGGCCGATGGTCGCCAGCTCCTCCTCCGTGAGGCAGATCCACGCCGGATTGTTGGGGTTCGAGTAGACGATGGCCGCGATGTTGCCCTCGCGCAGGTAGCTTTCGAGCTTGGCGCCCAGGCGGTCGTCGCGGTATTCGTAGATGTCGAACGAGGCGCTCTTGATGCCGAGGATGTTGGTCTGGCTGCGCTGCACGGGGAAGCCGGGGTCGATGAATAGGATGGTGTCGCGCCGCTTGTCGAGCTGCGAGCAGAGCAGGAACGTGGTGAAGCTGCCCTGCATCGAGCCCACGGTGGGGATGCAGCCCGCGGGGGCCAGTTCGATGTCGAGGTAGGCGCGGATGAACTTCGAGGCGGCCTCCTTCAGGGCCGGAATGCCCTGCATCGGGGGGTATATCGAGGCCACGCCCCGCTGCAACGCGGCGCATTCGGCCTCGACGCCGACCTGCTCGGGCGCGAGGCCCGGGATGCCCATTTCGAGGTGGAGGAACTCCGCACCCGAGCGCTGCTCCATGCGGCGTGCGATGTCGCCCGACTGGCGGATGGTCGCCTGTGCGATGTCGGCGATGTCCATCTCCCGAAGAATGTCGTTCAGGAGCGAGGTTTCGATCGGCATCTTCATCGCTGCATGCTTTTGCGTGCGTACTCGTATCCTGCGCGGAACGCCGCGAGGTTGCTCTCGACCACGGCGTCGCCCTTGCGTGCGAAGATGTCGCGGATGCCCTGTTCGAGCTTGGCGGCTTCGAGGTCGAGCAGCGGCGCCGCGGCGCCCAGCAGGACGATGTTGGCCGCGCGGGGCGATGCCGCCTCCTTGGCTATGGTGTCCACGTCGATGGCGATCACGCGGGGCAGCGACCGCAGCGCGCGGTCGAGGGCCTCGGCCTCGGGGTAGTTGCCTATGTTCACGAAGGGCGTGGTGTTCGTCACGATCCAGCCCTCGGTCGAGAGCCACGGCAGGTAGCGCAGGGCCTCCATGGGTTCGAGCGAGAGGATGATGTCCGCACAGCCGCGCGGTATGAGGTCCGAGGCGATGGGGGCCGACGACAGACGCAGGTTCGACTGCACGTCGCCGCCGCGCTGGCTCATGCCGTGGACTTCGGCCTGTTTGATGTGGAGTCCCTCGTTGAGGGCGGCTTTGCCGATGACGGTGGCGATCGAGAGGATGCCTTGTCCTCCGACGCCCGAAAGTATGATGTCGCGTTTCATGAAACTGCTCTTATTTTTTTGCGTTATGGCGTTTTGCGGTCTGGATGCACTCGCGGCGCGGGATGATGACCGACACGCCGGGGTATTCGAGCTCTTCGCGGAGGATGGCCCGCATCTCGTCGTGGTTCTTGGGCAGGGGCACCACCGTGCGGATGTGCCCGGGCTCCACGCCCAGGCCTTCGCAGATGCGTTCGAGGCGGCCGGTGCCGGCCGAGTCCTGGCCGCCGGTCATGCCCGTGGTGAGGTTGTCGGAGATGACCACCGTGATGTGCGCCTTGGCGTTCACGGCGTCCAGCAGTCCCGTCATGCCCGAGTGGGTGAAGGTCGAGTCGCCGATCACGGCCACGGCCGGGTGCTGGCCCGCGTCGGCGGCGCCTTTGGCCATGGTGATCGAGGCGCCCATGTCGAGCACCGTGTCGAGCGCATGGAAGGGTGCGAGCCACCCCAGCGTGTAGCAGCCGATGTCGCCGAATACCTTGGCGTCGGGGTACTCGCGCACGACCTCGGTCAGCACGGTGTACATGTCGCGGTGGCCGCAGCCCTGGCAGAGGGCGGGCGGACGCGGCACGGTCACCTCGCTGGCGGCGTGCGCCTCGTGGCGGGGCAGCCCGAGCGCCTCGCGCACGCTGTCGGGCGTCAGCTCGCCCGTGCGGGGCAGTTCGCCCGTGAGGCGGCCCTTGACCGCTACGGGCGTGGGCAGCACGCCGCGCACCATTTCTTCCACCACGGGCTGGCCCTCCTCGATCACCAGGATCGAGCCGCACTCCTCGGCCATGCGGCGCACGAGGGCCTTGGGCAGCGGATACTGCGAGATCTTCAGCACGGGGTGGGGGCATCCGTCGGGATAGTTCTCCATGAGGTAGTTGTAGGCGATGCCGCAGGCGATGATGCCCGTCGTGCGGTCCGGACCGTCGGTGTAGCCGTTGTAGCGGCTCGTCTCGGCCTCGGCCTCGAAACGCTTGTGGTCCTCGACCAGCACGTCGTAGCGTGCGCGCGACGAGGCGGGCATCAGCACCCACTGACGCTTGTTCTCGGGGCTGCGGCGCTCGTTCTGCGCGCGGCGCTCGCCCAGCGTGACCACGGCGCGCGAGTGGGCCATGCGGGTGGTCAGGCGCATCAGCACCGGTATGCGGTAGCGCTCCGAAAGGTCGAAGGCGTCGGCGGCCATGTCGTAGGCCTCCTGCTGCGACGAGGGCTCGAACACGGGCACGAGGGCGAATTTGCCGTAGAAACGCGAGTCCTGCTCGTTCTGCGACGAGTGCATCGAGGGGTCGTCGGCCGCCACGACGATCATGCCGCCGTTGGCGCCCGTCATGGCCGAATTGACGAAAGCGTCGGCCGCCACGTTCAGGCCCACGTGCTTCATGCAGACCATCGAGCGCTTGCCCGCGAACGACATGCCGAGTGCGGCCTCCACGGCCGTCTTTTCGTTGGTGGACCAGGCGCTGTGGATGCCGCGCTCGGCGGTCAGCGGATGGCCCTGGATGTACTCCGTGATTTCGGTCGAAGGCGTGCCCGGATAGGCATAGACGCCCGACAGACCGGCGTCGAGCGCGCCCTGTGCAAGCGCCTCGTCGCCGAGCAGCAGTTCTTTGTTTGCCATAGAATATCGAGTTTAAGGTTGTTTCCGAATTTCACAAATTTAGAAATTTTTCGGACGAAAAGCAACCCCCGGGCGACGATTCGGCGAATTTTTCCGGCTTTCGAAGCGCTGGCCCTGCGGGCAGACGGGGCGGGGCGGGGAGAAGACGTGCTGCCGGGACGGGATGCGGACCTGCTGCCGGGCCGCACCGGAAGCATACGGCGGCCGGGTCGGCGGACAGGGGGTGCGGATCGAGAGCGGGGCATGTGGCGGAGCGTGGCCGGAGTGTATGGGCTGAAGTGTTCGAAGCCGGAGCGTGCGGGCCGTAGTGCGGGCCGGGAGCCGGGTGTGGCCGTGCGTCGGTGTGCCGGCGTATCCGGTGCGAAAACGCCTCGGGCCCGGAATCGTTCCGGGCCCGAGGCGGCGGGGTGCGTGTGTGCGGTCAGCGGGCGAACGAGGGGAAATACTTCATGTACTGCACGCGCTGGAAGAGCGGCGAGTCGCTGTTGCGGAAGTTCATGCGGCCGCGGAAGTCCTCGATCGAGGCGAAGCCGTGGCGCGCGGCCCATTCGTCCACGAAGCGGTTCATTTCGCCGATGACCTCGAAGCCGTGGAGGTGGATCGCGGTGCACACCTGCGCTGCGCGGGCGCCGCAGAGCAGCGCCTTGACCACGGCGGCGCCGTCGTGCACGCCCGTCGATACGGAGAGGTCGAGCTGCGGCAGTTCGGCCGAGCAGAGCGCCGTGGTGCGCAGTACGTTGCGTATCTCGGAGGCGTCGCTGTAGGGCGAGCTCTCCACGAAATCCATGCGTTCGATGTCCACGTCGGGTTCGAAGAAGCGGTTGAAGAGCACCAGGCCGCGCACGCCGCAGCCGTGGAGGGCGTCGCCCGCGGCCAGCACGTTGGTCAGCCGCATCGGCATCTTGACCGACACGGGCACCTGCACGGCGTGGGCCACGCGGCCCGCGATCTGGGTGTAGGCGTGTTCGATCTCCTGCGTCGAGGCGTGGCGGTCGGTGGGCTGGAGGAAGATGTTCAGCTCAATGGCCGAGGCGCCCGCGCCGGCCATCTGCTGCGCGTAGTCAATCCACTCGTCGCTGCCGGCCACGCAGTTGATGCTGGCGATGACCGGCAGAACCTCCTTCGCTTCGCCGATCAGGTGCAGGAAGCGGCTCTTGTAGTCGTCGCCGAGGTAGCGAAAGAGGTAGAACTCCGCATCGCCGTACACCGAGTCCGACACGTCGCTCAGCGCCGCCGCGTGCTGGAGGATCTGTTCTTCGAAAATCGACTTCAGCACCACGGCCCCGGCGCCGTGGCGGGCGCAGAGTTCGATCTGGCGCATGTCGGAGGTATAGGGCGAGCTGCTGACGATTACCGGGCCCGAGAGTTCGAGGCCGAGATAGGATGCTTTCATCGTATGATCGTTTTCGTTTTGTTTCCCCGAGGGGGTTATCCCTGCAAAGATAATGAAATCCGGCAAAAAGTGTGCGCGGATTGCGCTATCTTTGCATCGTGAACCGTTGATTTTTCGATTATGAAACAGAACTGGAAACCCGGAACGATGATCTATCCGCTGCCTGCCGTGCTGGTCAGCTGCGGCGACGCGTCGGGCCTGCGCAACCTGCTGACCGTGGCCTGGACGGGCACCGTGTGCACCGACCCGCCGATGTGCTACGTGTCGATCCGCCGCGAGCGCCACTCGTACGACATCATCCGCCGCACGGGCGAATTCGTCATCAACCTCACCACCGAGGAGCTGGCGCGCGCCACCGACTGGTGCGGCGTGCGCTCGGGCCGCGACTGCGACAAGTTCGCCGAAATGGGCCTCACGCCGGGCCGCGGCGCCGTGGTGGCCGCCCCCACGGTGGAGGAGGCTCCCATCTCGATCGAGTGCCGCGTGCGCCAGGTGCTTCCCCTCGGGTCGCACGACATGTTCCTGGCCGAGGTGGTCAATGTGCAGGCCGACGAACGCTACCTCGATGCCGGCGGACGCCTCGACTTCGAGCGCGCCCGGCCCCTGGTCTACTCCCACGGCGAGTATTTCGGCCTGGGCGGGGCGATCGGCCGCTTCGGGTGGTCGGTGCGGAAGAAGCCGCAGGCCCCGCGCGGGGAGGTGTCCGCCCGTGCCGCCGCTTCGGAGCAGGGCCGCGATGCCGCTCCGCAAGCCTCCGGTGCGCGGACTGCGCGGACTGCGGGGCCGAAGCCGGGCCGGGCCGCGGCGCCGAAAAGAGCGGGCGGCCGCGGTGCGAAGAGTTCGAAACGCCGATAATCCTCTGGAATATGCTTTACGATACGCTCCATACCTTCGTTTTCTCTCCCACGGGCACCGGGCGCCGCACGGCCGACGCCATCGCCCGGGGTTTCGGCGCCGCGAACCGCTGCGACTGCGACCTCGCGCACTGCGAGGCGTCGCCCGTCACCCTGCCGCGTGAGTCCGCGGCGCTCTTTGTCGTGCCCGTGTACGGGGGCCGGGTGGCTCCTGCGGCCCTCCGGCGCCTGGGTCAGCTCAGGGGCGACCGCACCCCCGCCGTGCTGGTCGTGCTCTACGGCAACCGCTCCGCGGGCCGGGCGCTCCGCGAGCTGGAGGCTGCGGTGTGCGGCCGTGGCTTCGTGCCCGTGGCGGCTGCGGCATGCGTCGGCGAACACTCCTACTCCTCGCACCGGTGGCCGATCGCCGCGGGGCGTCCCGATGCCGACGACCTGGCCCGTGCCGAGGCCTTCGGCTGCCGCACGGCCGACCTCCTCGCCCGCACGGAGCACCCCGCGGCGTACGATTGCACGAAGCTGCGCCTGCCCCGCAACCCGCTGCTCGCCACGCTGCGTTTCGCCCGCTTCGTGCTGCGATACCGCCGTGCGCGCAAGCGCGATCCGCGGCCGCTGCTGCCCGTGACGGACGCCGCGCGCTGCACGGCCTGCGGCCGCTGCGTCGCGCTCTGCCCCGCCGAGGCCATCGCGCCGGGCGACGAGCTGCACACCGATCCCGCGCGCTGCATCCGCTGCTGCGCCTGCGTGAAAGGGTGTCCCGCGGCGGCGCGCAGCTACGACTCGCCCTTCGCGCCCGTGCTGTCGCGTCTGTTCCGGCAGCGCAAGCCCGATGTCTTTTCGTTATGAGGATCGAACGGCTTTGCGACCCCTCGGAGTCGGAGTTCCGCGCGCTTGAAGCGTTGTGGGAGGCCTCGGTGCGTGCGACGCACGGCTTTCTGAACGACCGCGACGTAGTGGCGCTGCGCCCCGACGTCCGCGCGGGACTGAGCGGCACGGCGTTGTACGTCGCATGCGACGCCGCGGGCCGTCCGTTTCCCATCCTGCACCTGGAGCGCTGAGGCTCGGGTATCTCGCTGCATCCCCGAAGCGGCACGACCGTATTTCCGCCCTGTCCTGCGTCTGGCGTGCTGAGGCCCGGGGGCTCGTAGCCTCCGAGAAGCGGCTCTGCCGTTTCTGCGCCGCGTTTCCGGCCGCTCCTTTCCGGGCCGCCGGCTCCGCGTGCGGACACGAAAAAAGGGAACACCCCGCGGTGCGGCGGTGTTCCCCTGCGGACGCCCTATGGCCGGCGTCCGGTGCTTACATCACTTCGATGCGGCGCGATTCGGCGGCTTTCTCGGCCTCCTTCATCTTCGGAATCTCGATGGTCATGACGCCGTTCTCGACCTTGGCCGTGATCTTCTCCTTCTCCACGTTGTCGGGCAGCAGGAGCGTCTGCTGGAAGCGGCTGTACGAAAACTCGCGGCGCAGGTAGGTGCACTTGTCCGGATTCTCGTCGTCGCGTTTCTCGTCGCGCTTCTCCACCGACACCACCAGTTCGTTGTCGGGCGTGATGTCCACGCGAAAATCGTCCCGGGTCATGCCCGGAGCGGCCACTTCCACGCAGAATCCGCGCTCGTTCTCCTTGATGTTCACGGCGGGCACGGCCGAGCGCGAGCGCTCCAGCCATTCGTTGCCGAAAAATTCGTTGAAAATACCGGGCAGCCAGTTCCGGTCGTTCTTTCTTGCAGGTACCATCGTCGTATCGGTTTTTATCGGTTCTACTTTCCGCCGCCCGTGCGGGGGCGTTTCGGCGTTTCGAGCGTCAAATCCTGTGCCAGGGCGGCCCGCGGCGGACGGCTCCGGTCCTTCGGAACCCTATGTTGAAGATGTGTACGGCGGCCGCCGCGGCGGACGAAGCGGCCCTGCGCGGCCGACCCTCCCTCGGAAAGACTCGGGGTACTGCATGAAAAAACAGGTCGCAACCCGGTTGCGACCTGTTTCTGAGCTGTCTATGAGACTTGAACTCACGACCTCTTCCTTACCAAGGAAGTGCTCTACCACTGAGCTAATTATGCAAATTGTTGAAATTCAATGATTAGAAAGGGAATGAAACGGGCGTTTAGACGCGGTGTCCAACATTATGTCCAACAATCGCTGCCCACAATCGCTTGCAGGTTAATGATTAAGTAGTTTATTGATAGTGAATTATGCGGAATAGAAAAAATAGAGGACAAACCTTGCAATAGGGGTATATTTAAGACCCCTTTGCAAGGTCTGTCCTCGTACTTGTCGAGAAAAAGGCACAAGAAAATCTTTCCCCTCTCCTCTTTTAAAAATGTTATGTTGCTTTTGTTTTCTGTTGAAACGGCAAGGACAAACATTGTCAAACAGTCTATTTATAGACCCTTTGTCAAAGTCTGTCCTCTTATCTTCTATATGAACTGCTCCAAATATTTCTCGTTGAATCCAGCCAGCGGAAATTTGAATACACTCGGTTTGCCCTCTTTGGTCGTATAGTCGAATACGACCGTATCGCTATGGATATGCGCTTGAAGCATATTCAAGGTGGTAGTCGAATCCGTGTACGTTACGATATTGGGAAAGGCCATTGCAGGGCTTTCGGCTGCTGGGTCAATCAGTAGAGACATGCCAGCAAACCCTCGTCCCCGTCTTTGGAAAGTCATGGATACTCGTTGCGCTGGGTCTATATTCAAGGCAAAGGAGTATCAAAATTCTAAGGGTGTTGGATTGTCTTTCTTGCGGACAACGACAAGCGCCATAGCACAATCATCGTCATAGCTTACGGATTTGGCGACATAGGATGATTCCATGTCGTTTCTTGTTTCCGTATAAAAGGACAAACTTGGACAGCAAGTTTTAACCTATGCTGCCCAAGCCTGTCCTTTTTAATAAAGCAGAAATTGATTAGCGGGTAAAATACATTGTAAATTTCTGTTCGAATTCTCTCCCGTGTTCATCCAGTGCCTTGATGTGATAGAACAATTGCATTTCCGAAGAGGTCAGTTTAACAATCGTATAGGTCCGTGCCCTGTCGATTTCATCGGTAAACGATATCGTCAGTTGGTTGCCACCCGACATCGACCAAGTGAAAGTGTTGTCATCAGAACCGTACTCCGAAAGTTTGCCCGAACCGTTTTCATTGAACGTGTAGAGCATCTGATGATTGATGGTTTCGTCGTAGTCTTCACGCTCACCGTGAGAAATCTCGTAACCGACTTCACGCACATACTGCCATGTGCCGACAATGCTGCCTGCATCGAAATTGTCATCGTCCGAACAAGCGCTGAACGAAACCGCCGCAAACAGAGCGGCTGCAAAAAAGAGTAATTTTTTCATAGTTTTAAATAAGTTAAAGTGAGTGTTGTTTTATTCCTATTTATCTTGTAATGCTGCTTGGGCAACTTTTTCAACAAGAGTTTTGAAAGTCTCAAAATCTAAAGTGGTTCTGAAATTCTCAACTTCTTCAACTTTTTTCGCTGCATCGGTAAACGTAATATTGTCCAAAACGACACTGCTATGCTCGTCTCCACTATCGAAATTGAAACGGTTGTGGGCTATTGCATTACGCAAGTGTCGAACAACGTTGCGAATGGTTTTCCTTTCATCCATTTGAAACTTATCGGCTGCAATATCCCAATTTTCAATAGACTTTGACGGCAATTTCTCGTAAAAATCAGCCCGAGGAACCATCAGCAAACCGACACATGCGTTTATAAATAAGGTCCTGTCATAACTTTGTTCATTTGGGGGTAAATTCTTCTCGTATTGCTCCAGCGCTTGTAGCGTGCGCTGGATAAATAATCTTGAATCTTTTGTAATATCGTCTTTACACATAATCCTTTAAATTAGTGGTTTGTAATAAAGGAATAAAAAGGATTGAAATAATTGCTTGTTTGCAAATAGAAGTGTAGAACCAATAAGCACGGTAAATAATCAGAGTTTCATCAGTTCTATAAGCTCAAAAACAAAATGTTTCAAATGATTTTCATCATCAAACCAAGTACACTCGATTCGGTCTGGATATTCCACACCATCTGCTGTTTTAAAAGGGCATTGGCGAACCGTCATTTTGGGACCTCCCGACTTCAGTTGAACAACATCTCCGATTTTAAAATCCATAATTGTAAAGGTTTCTTACCGTATCAACTCCTACTGCGGTGGGTTATGTGCAAAAAGAAAGTGTGGAGTTGTTCGCTTATCCACATAGAGGTTCTGACAAAACCCTGGTACAAATAAGCAAATCCCCACACTTGGCAGTATATATCGAGAATGATATATAGCTACACAAATGAAGAGTGTCTGTCTTGCTTACCCCTGTACCGTTTGAAACTGTCAGATTTCTATGTAGGAGTAAACGCGAAACACTTTCACGTTACTAATATGTCTGCTACCTCTTCGGTAACGGCACAAAGATAGAAAATGTTTCTTAAAGACAGAACACTCTATTTCAGATTTGCTATTAAATTTATACTGCAAAGTTCTTGAAAACAAAGTTTCTATGCAATAGCCTCACTTATGGAATCACAACTTTGTTATTCGTAAATTGAGGGGAGTTATTTCGACATAAAGATGTCGGTTTTGCAGAATTGCTTTGATTTTCATCTGTTTGCACAATATGCAGGCAATCGGGAGCAGCAGATTCGGTGTCCAACAAAGGGTCCAACAATGCGCCTCGAACGGCCCTTTCCGCCCCTTTTTCATCGCCGAACGGCACGAAAAAAGAGGCTACCTTTGCAGGTAACCTCTTGATTGCGAGAGCTGTCTATGAGACTTGAACTCACGACCTCTTCCTTACCAAGGAAGTGCTCTACCACTGAGCTAAGACAGCCTTTTACTCCCTAAGAGCGATGCAAAAGTACACAAGAAAAATGAATTTGCAAAAAAAATGCACCGAATTCATAATTATTTTCTAACTTCGCTGTCAAATTGCTACTCTAAACTTATGAAACGTATATTAATCGTAGGCGCAGGCGGTCAGATCGGTTCGGAGCTGACGACCTATCTGCGCAAGATCTACGGCGATGCCAACGTCATCGCCACCGACGTGCGCGAATGTCCGGCGCTGGCCGAGCAGGGTCCTTTCGAAGTGCTCGACGCACTCGACATTACGGCCATGGCTTCGATCGTGTCGCGATACCGCATCGACACCATTTTCAACCTCGTGGCGCTGCTGTCGGCCGTGGGTGAGAAGAACCCCCAGCTGGCCTGGAAGATCAACATCGGTGCGCTGACCAACTCGCTGGAGGTGGCCCGCGACCGCAAGTGCGCCGTGTTCACCCCCTCGTCGATCGGTGCGTTCGGTCCCTCGTCGCCCAAGGACAAGACGCCGCAGGATACGGTGATGCGTCCGACGACCATGTACGGCGTGTGCAAGGTCACGGGCGAGCTGATGGGCGACTACTACCACACGCGCTTCGGCGTCGATGCCCGCTCGGTGCGTTTCCCGGGTCTGATTTCGAACGTCACGCTGCCCGGCGGCGGCACGACCGACTACGCCGTGGAGATCTACTACGAGGCGATCAGGAACGGCCGCTTCACCTGCCCCGTGCCGTCGGACGTTTACATGGACATGATGTACATGCCCGACGCCCTGCGCGCTTGCGTGGAGCTGATGGAGGCCGATCCCGCGAAACTCGTGCACCGCAACAGCTTCAACATCGCGTCGATGAGCTTCACGCCCGAGATCATCTGCGCCGAGATCAGGAAGCGCATGCCCGACTTCACGATGGACTACGACGTGGATCCCGTGAAGGAGTCGATCGCACGCAGCTGGCCCAACTCGCTCGACGACACCTGCGCCCGCGAGGAGTGGGGCTGGAAGCCCGAGTGGGACCTGTCGCGCATGACCGACGACATGCTGGAGCACATCCGCCTGAAGCTCGCCGAGTAGTCCTGCGACGGACACACGGACGCACCCCGGAGTTTCGGCTCCGGGGTGCGTTTCGTTTCGGCCCCTCCGGAGGGGCCGAAACGAGTGGAGGCGCTGAGACGGAAATGCCTTCCGGGCACTCCTGGGGCTTCCCGGCACAGGGTGCGGGACTGCGGAAACGACGAAGTCCGGAAATTTCCGGGCCTCGCGCATCGAAGCGTCTTCGGTTGCGCGCCGCAGCAGCGCGCAGGGTCAGGCGTAGGGCCGGAATTCCGCGTGCACGACGTATTCCGCACCGCCGACGGTGCGCAGGGTGATGTCGAGCAGGAACGATTCGCGCGACCACTCCTGTTTCTGCGCGAAGCGGAGGGTGAAGCCGGTGTCCATGAGGGCGAAATCCTCGGTGCGGGTCTCGGAAAGCAGCAGGTCGTACTCGGTCCACTCCACCTCGCCGGCATAGCCGCTCCGGACGTAGGGCGCGCAGCTTAGGAACCGGATGCGCATGACGTCGCGCAGCGAGGTGCCGGCCGGATGCTCCGCATCGAGGGCGCGGTTGGTGCATACCGCCTCCACGGAGGCGATTTCGTCGGCGAAACAGTATCTTAGGGGCAGGAACTCCGTGTAGTACCTCCGGTCGTAGCCGGTGTCGCCGTTGCGCTGCGCGAGGCGGAGGTACTCCTCGTCCTGCTCGCCGTTCAGATCGGGCGTGACGATCGCTGTGGCGTCCTTGCCGGGACCGATGTGGAGGGCATCGTCGGAATAGCTCAGGGAGAACGTCGTGCAGCGCACGTATGCGGTGACGAAGTGGTGCATGAGGACGGAATGGGTTTTGTTGCCGACCCGGTCGTCGGAACCGTCGCTGCAACCGAAGCACAGCACGGCTGCCAGCAGTAGCAAGGCGTAGTTTTTCATAAGGCGTAAGAATGTGTTATGATTTTGAAATCGTGAGTGTAACCATAATTTTGCGATGTCGTATCGGGTTTTTCCCTATCAATCATCGGGTCCTGCATGAGTGCTCCTGCATGAAAATCGTAGACGCGCGGTGTATAGTAGCCGTCATATCTACCAGAATACCCGAAATTGCAATGGAAAAGATTGCGGGATTCCCACTCCGAACCGAGCAATTCGTTGGTAAGTGTCGAGCGCGTTTCGACAAATCGCCGTTGGGTATATACCCCGTCGATCAGCCATGCATGATATAGATATTCTTTCTTTTTCGAATCATATCCTTTTCCCTCCATATAGACAGGACACTGCCGATTGAGCATCTGGCATACCGAGTTCTCTTTATAATCCACCAATTCCGCATTTCGATACCCGATCGAATTCATTAATGATGCGACATTGCGCGATGGAGCACTACTTCCCGAAACCTTATAAGTCATACCGATGGACTTGCCGATCGCTCTTAAAAAAAGAGCTACTGCAAGAGCCTCCTCGCATTGTTCAAATAGTGTGAAAGTCATATCGCCACGTCCTCTGCTTTTCAAAAGGTCGATGGACTGCCAAATCATGTTACGATCCAACGTATATCCGCCGAGTGACGCAGGTAGCAGGAAAAGCCCTCTGTGCGAGTTCGCGGCAATCAACTGTCCGGCAGCGACGGCCGTGCATCCTACATAACCCTTTCCATTCATATAACTATCCAATCCGGATACTTCGGGCGAGTAATAATTATAGGGTGGAGATTGATTCCATTTGAATTGAACATACGGCCCTTTCTGACTTTCGAAAATCCAGTCTCCATAGATTGCATATGCGGTGGGGAGCGGAGGAGGCAATATGGGACCGTCAAAACTTGCACCTGAAATATAGCTGATGACCTCAGGAAGAATGACAGGGAAGTTCGGATCCTGTGTATTGTTCTTCGCACAGGTTTTGAAATCTTCTGGTGTCAGATTTCCATGTTCGGTGATAGCGATAACAGGAGCCAGCCGATCATTTGCCGCAAGAAGAGCAAAACCCTGATCTTCATCGAAATTTATAATATATACAATATCTTCTTCCTGCGCGGAATGAGATCTTGTTTCCGGGAATAAATCCACGTTTCTTATCGTAGATACGGACCGAACGGATCGGATACCTTCCGCTCTGGTTGTTGCGTCGATATCGGTCAAAACCGCATTAAGTTCTGATAATGCTGTTTCGAGACTGATATGATGTTCGTTCTTTTCAGGAACGTAATCATCATTTATTACCACATCTTCATGAGAACAGGAGATAAGGATAAATAATGAAAGTAGTTTTAAGAATTTTTTCATGTTGTTTCTATTTTCTGTAAATATAATCAAATTATTTTAAAATACAATATAAACTTAGTATATGTTTATATTTTCCACAGAAACACATATAGGTCTTTGTGCAGAAACGAATAGTCCCGGAAATTTCCGGGACTATTCGTGTTGAAATATTGCGCCGGAGCGAAATCCGGCGGCTTCCGCGCGGTGCGGATCAGGCTTTGCCGGCCGAGCCGAGCACGTGCTCGCACTTGTGCATATAGAGCTTCTTCAGCTCGTCGCGGGCCGGACCCAGGTACTTGCGGGGGTCGAATTCGGCGGGTTTCTCGTCGAAGACGGTGCGCACGGCGGCGGTCATCGCCAGACGGCCGTCCGAGTCGATGTTGATCTTGCACACGGCGCTCTTGGCGGCCTTGCG
>ERZ778516.2013-NODE-2013-length-14295-cov-3.914115_pt1 | contig 14295 bp, 14 predicted proteins | sample MGYA00510342_ERZ778516 | MGnify/ENA primary metagenome ERZ778516 (study PRJEB29527, sample SAMN07138961) | mouse gut metagenome | material: feces | host: mouse | place: China:Nanjing | collected 2016-01-25 ...
GATTGACCCGCTCATATAAAACAACTTGCCCGGAAATCAAGCTGACATTTTCCATAATAACGATGGTATGCGTGTTGTCTGGTGAAGTGAAGCTATGGTATTCCTCCGCCCCATTAAGAAAGACACAAAGAAAATTCCAGCACAACAATACAAGGGCTGCACCGCCAACGATCACCGTAAGTATTACTTTATTTTTCGGTGCTTTTTCGGTTTCTCGATAATGCAGAAACGCAAGTGTTATTCCACAAACCGTCGCAATGCAGTTTAGTATGCCCTGTATACGAAATGCCGTTCCCGTAGTTCCAATCAGCAGATTATAGTCCATCATCCAAATAATGATTACGATGCAAGGGAAAGCAAGCCACAAGGCAAGGTATAAGTACAAGAATTTTCGCAATTTCATTTTCGCTTATCTCCTGAACGGCCTTTGTATGCTTCTGTGGTGTATTATACCATGAATTTATGAGTAAATACAACCCGCTAAACCCCTGATTTTGCGGAAAAGTTCAGGATTCAAGATTGCGTCAGACGGTGCAAAACGCTGGCAATTAGTAACAAATTAGAAACACACCGTTACACCTTTTCAGTGTAGGCATCAAACGCAAGGCAGACCCACCCTGCACCAGATTTCAGCTTGCCCCAAAGACCAACAGTTCCATCCTTGTTCACCTTCCCGGTCTTTTCTTCCACGATGGTGAAAGTTCCCTTTCCAGTGTACCCAACGGACTGTGCATCAATGGTTGCATCCGTCCTGATGTTCAGGTCAGCAACCTTCACCCTGATGGTATAGGGTTCAAAGACTGCGGGTGTGTTCCCCTGAATGATGCAGTAGTCAGAATTTTCAAGGTAAATCCAACCAACACCACTTTTCAACTTGCCCCAACCGTTCCTGACTTCAACGATTGTGAACACGCCTTTCCCGGTCTGTCCCTTGATGTTATTACCCATTTCAGGATTTGCCCTATAATTCAGGTCATCCACAATGACCTGAACCGTAAAAGGACAAGACGGGAAACCTGTGCTGTTGCCTGTGCCACTGGAAACAGCAGCATCCACATCATACCGGGTCAGATTCCACTTTTCAATGATGTTGCAGATATTCCCAACATAGTCAGGTGCGGTTGCATAACCGCCATCTTTGATGATTTGCACCGCTTTCCTGTAATCGGTGCAGCCCTTCAAACCTTCATAACGTTTCTTGCTGCCATTCATAGCACCAAGCAGATATGCAGAATGGTCAGCAATGGACTGTTCCACGTTCTGATACTTCCTGAACTCTGCGGTAACACTCACATACTGACCATTGACATATTCCTGTGTATTCTTGGCGTATTTGCTTGCACCATCCCACGCTGAACCGCCCCATGTGTTCCCGGACAGGCTGCATTTCATACCGAAACAGTTGTTGGCGTTCTGTGCCAGTTCGGATTTTCCATAACCTGATTCCAAGATGAACTGTGCAAAGGAAACCGATGCAAGAACACCGTTCTTCCTTTGGTCAGCAGTGAACAATGCACCAACCTTTGCAATGATGTCAGCTTCACCCATGTCTTTCAGGGTGGTTGCCTGAAATCCTGATGCAACAGGTTCATCGGATGCACCAAGGATTGCATTGACCTTTGCAGCAATGTCCCCATGTCTGCTATACAGGTATTCACCCGGACAAGCCTTTGCAGCAAACCACCTGTGAACTGTCATGTTCTGTTTGTCAACCTGACCAATCAGGGATTTATCAGCTTTCCACTTCAATTCCTTGATTCCGTTACGCTTGCAAATATCAGCAACCAACTGAACCAGTGCATTGTATGCAGCATCCGTCACTGCATAAGGGTCTGTTGTATCACTTGCGACTTCGATTGTCACCGCCCTGTTGTCATTTGCAGCGTTGGAACTGCACCAACTTCTGTCAGCTTCATCCACTGAAAGACCGATTGAACCATCTTTTCCCACAACATAGTTTGCTGAACATTTCCTGTCCGTTGTGGCAAAATAGTCACATCCCTGTTTTGCAGTCCACTGACCAACAATACAGTGAATTGTGATGGTGTCAATCACATGGTTTCTTGGACTGGTATTGTTGCCGGATATGTTGGTATAGGTCGCTAAACTGGAATTACTCATTTTTATCTTCACCTTCACTTTCCGTCTTTTTCTGCAAAATGTCAACTGCTTTGATAATCACTGCCGGGAGCGGTACGCCCATCAGCCCCGCATTTTCCACAAGGGAAATCGTTTCATTGGCAATGAAAGCAATGATTACTGCATCCCGGATGTAACTTGTACCGATAACCAAATCAAGGCGATATGCCACCAGTACAAAGAACAGGGTCATGACCTTTCTGCATAACCCTTTCCATCCCGCTTTGCTTTCAAGTGTCCCCGTGTCAGTCTTAGTGCTTGTGTGGAACACGCCCGCCACAACCAAGCCTGAAACATAGTCAAGACCCATGAAAATCAGAAGGGTTGCAAGTCCTGCATCCCACCCGCCAAATAAAGTTGCCACTGCTGAACCAACAGCACCCATTCCTGCACAAATTTTCTGCTTCATTCTGTTTACCTTCTTTCTGTGTTGTTTTGGATAGAAAAAACACGCCACATGACTTCATATAACTGTCATATAGCGTGTTTTTTCAGTTGCGTGAACATTTCCCTGACTACTCTGCCAGTTCCGGGCAATCAAGGTCAGTCAGGATTCCCTTGACCTGTTCCTTGATTTTTTCCGGCACATCAGCAAAGGACTTCTTGCCCTTCACAATCAGCGTTGCATAAATTACTGCCATTTCCTTCACATCCTTTCTGAATAAAATTCTTATGATAAACTGATAGAACATCAGTCATCACCTTCCGCAAGTTCCGGGAAACCTTTTTCTGACAAGACCGCTTTCACATCGTCAATGAGTTTTTCAGGAACTTCACTGATGGTCTTTTTTCCCTTGATAATCAGGTTTGCATATACTTCTGCCATTTCCATTCACCCCTTCCTTAACCTAACATTTCATACACATCACACAACGCCAACTGGGTATTTGTGATTTCGGCTTCTAAGGATGCGTTCTTTTCGTCAATCGACTGAATGTATTCATCCTTGGTGTACTGGGTCAGGTCATATTCATAACCTTCAAAACCCGGCTGTTCATCTGTCCCCGGTTCAGATACCGGGGTGATGTTTTCCGCAACCCAAACCGAAAAGTCATCAATAACTTTTGGTTCAGGCTGCTGAACACTTCTCACTTTCTGATACTGTTTCATTCTTCTTTTTACCGCCTTTCTTCTTGATATGGTCTTTATAATATCTATCAGCATATGGCTGAATAGGTACGATATATTTTTCAGCTAATCGGTAACTATCACAATGTTTCAGCCAACCTTTGTATGAATTGATTGAACACCATTCTGAATAGTTCATTTCATGCCCGCTTTCCACCTTCTTCCTGATTGCGGTCATCTTCCGTTCAAATTCCCGGCAAGTGGATTTTCTAAGCAAGGTATAATTCAGAAAAACCCTGTAACCGACAAAATCAATTCCCCGGACAAAGGAAGGGAATATCTGATAGTTGCCTTTCACTCTTAATTTCAAATTTATCCTGAAATACTCGTTTATCTCCTGCAATAACTGGTGCAACTCTCCTTTGGTCTTTGCAAAGATACACATATCATCCATGTACCTGTAATAGTGTTTTATGTGCTTGACCTCTTTTATCCAGTGGTCAAACTGTGCAAGGTAAAAGTTCCCATCATACTGTGAAAAATAATTTCCGATAGGGATGCCAATACCTTCAATGAATTGCTTTTCAGGGTCATCATAACTGACAATCCTGATTTCCTTACCCTGTGCAGTATAAAAGTCAATGTTTTCTTCTGTTGCCGGACAAGTGCTGATTGAATCAATTATTTCATCTATCAGGGCAAGCAGTTCAGGGTCTTTGTATTTCCGTCTGTACTTCTGTTTTAATATGTCATGGTCAATGGAAGGGTAGAACTTTTTACAGTCTATCTTCAAGCAATAGGTCATTTCTTCCGGGTGTTCATCCGCTGCTTTCCTTAACTTTTTGAAAGCTGCATGGATGCCCTTGTTTGGTATTGCTGAATAAGTATCATCTGTGAAATATGCCAACAGTTGCGGTTCAATGACCTGTAACACCGCCCATTGTGCAATCCTATCAGGAAAGAAAGGCAGTTTATAAATTTCCCTTTCCTTCTTTCCATCCCGCTTCATGAACATCCCATATTCAGAAGTATGGTATTTGTGGTTTTTCAGCATCCATTGCAACGCTGCCAAATAGTAATATGGTCTTTTTGCTATCTGCTGAACTTCACTGTACCACCCCTTGCCTTTCTTTGCGTTCTTATAGGCAAGTTCAAGGTTTTCCATTGAACAGATTTTTTCATATAGGTTGCCATAGCGTTTCACAAGTTTCCCTTCTCTGTATGCACTAAACCGCACTTTCAAATTCACCTAATGCGGGTGACTTACTAATACAGTTTATGTTGTTTTAATGTTTTGCCAAGTGGCAAGGTAATCAGGTTTCAGTACATTGTGATTTATAAGAACACCCGCCATATTTCAGGCGGGTGTTTTTAGTGCATTTACTAACTGCCTGCTGATATTCCGATTACGATTAGAAGAAGCATTATTCAGATTCCAATAGAAAGCACTGGTATTCAAGCCATTATTCCAATTAGCACCTAATTTAGTGACTTGGTTTTTTGCTTTTCTGTTTTGGCTGAAATCGTCATCTGTATAGCATCCTGATTACCTAAAAAGTTGTTGTTTACTGGTTACGCTGCTTTTTTACTCGGTACATACACCAACCGCCCGCCGACATTCCGACCACGATGAGAAGAAGCACTACTCAGAGCCCAACAGAAAGCACCGGCAATCAAGCCACCATCCCAACCAGCACCCAATACAGCGACCCTCCAACCTGTGTTTCCATTCCAATGATAATCACCAACAGGAAGGGCGGTGTTCCCAAGCAGTTCACCCGGTATGAACAACCAATCGTATTTTTCTGAATAGCAGAAAGCCGACACATAACCGTTTCCGAACACTGCAATGATTCCGGCATCCTCATATGCCCCTGAACCAGTGTCATCAGTAAAGGCGTGGTCTGCGATGTAGATTGTCCCTTCATGGGTTGTGGCATCCATATTTTCATTCAGACCATCCACCCACCACCAAATGTTGCCCCAAAAGTTTTCTTCACCCCGGTATGTAACAAACTGAATACCGTTGGCATTTGAAGCTGTCCCGGATGCGTTGCCAAGGTTCACCGTCACGCCAGTAGGTTCAGCCATGTTTGAACTTCCGTCATCCGTCTTGTGGGTTGCACCGTCACCAATGCAGGACTGCATATTGAAACTTGCGTATTCAATCAGCATAAGCATCTGTGAAGCTGCCACTGTTGCAGCATAAGACTGTTCCCAACCTGAACCACGCTTTTCTGCCAGTTTCCTGACATTTGCCCTTGTTGCGTTTTGGGTCAAGCCCGATAAAGGTTTTGCGTTTGCGATGCTGCAAAGGATGTCATTGGCAAAGTCAGCAACCTGTGAATCATCCAAGATATACGCCCCGGCACTGCTGTCATACAGTGACCCCTCAAAGGCTGCAAGGTAAATCTTTTCATTTTCCTTGCCACTCTCAATGAAAGCCGGATGCAGCTTGAACCCTGCCTTTGGCGTGTCAGATACATAATACCTGACCTTCCTTGTGATACCGCCTTTACGCCTTTTTTCAATCTTCAAGGGAACAACCTTGTAATAGAACTTCGGCTGTTCAACCATGACCTGAACAATAGTCCCGGCTGCAAACTGCAAACTGGTGTCAGGTGTTGTCACTCCTGCCGGGTTACGGTCTACCGCCTGTGTCAGTTTCCCGGTTGTGGAAAACCCTGCTTCACCATAATAGGCTGCAACCCTTCCATCGTTTGTCAAGTTGCAGCGTTTACGCCCGCCGAAACAAAGGATGTTGTCAAACCCTTCCCCCGGTGTCCTGTTTGCAGCCCCGGCAAGGCGGGTGAACTTCTTATTGTCAAAATCTACTTCCACGCCATAAATATCCCCGTCAGTGTAACCAACAAAAGCTTTCAGGTCTGCAATTTCTGCTTCTAATGCCTGAATGTCACCGATGGTTGCATATGCTCCCGGATTGACTTCTAAGGACACGCTTTCAGCGTTGCCTACTGTGGTATACGCCTGAATATATGCTGCCGATACGGTAACACCGTTATATGGGGGCATATAGCAGTTATTTGTGGTTTCAATACACGCTGCATAGAGAATTTCCCCCTTGTCCGGGTCAACCGCATATAACCCAAGTGTACGCATATAATACCCGGTTGTGATGTCCGCATTGGAAAACGCTGCTTCAACCTTGATTGCGACATTGTTTGTGCGGGACACCTTGGAAACAAGGGTTGTCTGTTTGATGTTGCTGATTGCGGTCAAGTCCTGCAACTGGTTTTCCTGATACTGGGTACTGGAAGAACACATTTTTGTGAAATCAATGTTCCCTGACCCGGCAATCATCTTTGCCATAAGTGCCTGACCGTCATTGGTGATGACCAATCTTGAATACTGTGCCATTTCTTTTCATCCCTTTCTAAGTTGTTTTTATTTCAATGAAATCTACATGGACAATCCCGGATGCAGCCCTTGCCTCACCGTCTGCCCTGACAACCTCACTAAAATCCTGTGAAACAGTCACCATTGCGGTTTCTGTGACATTACCGCCAAAAATTGCATTTCCCTGAATGGCAACGGTTTCCCGGCTGTCATTCGTGACGGTCAGCAAATCGGTCTGAACAATCCCACCGCCAAACGCTGCTTCACCGTCAATTCCGAACACTTCCCTGAAATCATTGGTGATGGAAAAGCTGTTTATAAAGCAGATACCGCCACCAAAAAGAACAGCACCCTTTATATTGCAAGGGATGCTGTTCTTTGAATTTACAACGATATTTTCAGGAATCATTGTGTTGATGATGTATTCCAGTTCTTCCACCTGTCCATACAGTTCAAGGTCAGTTTCCAGTGTCAGGGTGTACCCAACAGTGAAATTGTGGTTCAGCGTGAAATCCGTGTCACCACATAAGACCGTCAGCTTTTGAAGCAAGACCCGCAAGGTGTAGGGAAGTTTGCTGAACCACTTGCTTTGAACCCTTGAACGCCTACTTTCAAGGGTGTCATCATCCGTTGGATGGATGCCAAGCAGCTTTTCAAACCTTGATATGCCATATTCATCAGCGGTTGAAATGAAGCGGTTTTTCAGCACCTTGTCAGTTGCTTTCCAAACGATTTGAAATTCAGGGTTTTCCGCTTCAAGGGCTGCAACGGGTTCTTTGTAGGTCTGCATGAATGGCGGTAGATATGAAACAAGGTCAACTTCCCTAATCATGCAGAAACACCCCCTAACACTGGAATCTGATATTTGGTCAAGGTCAGGTTGTTGGCTGAACCGTTGATTTTCGTGTTGGTCACATCAAGCACCCCATCCACACCAAGAATCCTTGTTTCAATCTGACTGACCCTGACCACAATATTTGAACTGTCAGCCCATTCTTTTCTTAACTCCAACAGGTAGGAATCAATCGCTTCTCTTATCAGTGTATTGGTGTTCGTCCAATTATAACCTTCATTGAAGGTCACGCTTGTTGTTATATATGCCTGAACCGGGTCAGCACTTTTCACGCTGACCACATGACCGATTGGGGCAAGTCCTGCACCTTCCCCGGCATTTTCCACCGGGTCAAGTTCGGTCTGAATCTTGTTCAGCAATACATCCGTTGCTTCTCCAAAATCTAAGGAATTTACAACCGTTATAAGTACAGTACCGCCAACTGTCAATTTCTTCTCATATGAAGCCATATAAACAGCAGAAAGCCATGCTGCAACCTCTGCATCCAGTCCACCGACAACTGAATTGAACCATGCGGTGACTTTTGCACTGGGTATCATTTCGGCGGGGCGTATATCCCCATTCCATACCCTTGTGACCTTCAAATCACCCACACCGTCAATTTTCCTGACCGTTTCAAGGTACGCTGCCCGGTTTCCGGCAAAGGACTGTTCATTGAAGCTGTCAAAATACCGCTGCCGGAACACTTCTGTATCTTCGTCATCCTCACCCGGTATCAGTATCTTTGTAAGCTGTGCGGTCTGCAACCCGTCAATGTAGTCCATCGGTATCATATCACCAAGGTACTGGTTGCCAATCGCCCCGGCTGTTTCACACTGAACTTCATACTGTCCCGGCTGAATCTGCTTCAACACCACATAGTTAATATCACCGATGTTGAAACGCTTGCCAGTGACATCAATATTTGCCGGGGTGAACTCACCCTGTAAGACTGCCTTTGATGCAGTATCAGGTGAAAGCCCCCGGTCTTTTGCAAGCATTATCAGAAATTCCCTTGCAGCAGTGTCACCATATGAATTTTTTATCAGGTATTCCAGTTCAATGTACAATATTTGAAGTTCAATGGCTGTTGAACTGTGTGTGTCATAGATGACTGAACTGGGTCTTTTGTCCAGTTTGTCAGATACCCGGTTCAGCATCCGTTCAAGGATGACTTCATAGGTTTCATTTTCATACATTTAGATATTCACCCCCTTATCCGCTTTGATTTCACCGTATATGGTGTTTACCGTAAACATGGCATGAACCACGCCTTTCACTTCAAGGTCAAATTCAAAATCCGTAACGCTGATGATTCTTGTGTCAATCAGCAATGCTTCTGTGATTCTTCTTTCCAGTTCAGGGCATACATAGGTGACTGGTTCACCGTACAGGTCAATGGTTTCAATCCCATAATACCAAGGGTATATGATGAACTGATACCGTTCAGTGTTCAATATCCTGAATATGGCTTGCTTCATCGCTTCTTGTTCATCGACAAACCCCCGGACAGAATCACCGTTCAAGTCCATTTTGTAGGTCAGGCTTGGTTGTTCCTCAATTTCAAAATCCTGTGCTAAGAATCCGACTGTTGATGGTATCATGTTCCAATCCTATCCAGTACAATGAATTTCTGCCCTTCCTGCTGCCTTATCAGGATAACTTCATCACCGACAACCAAGCCATTGTGAACGGTAATTTCTATCTTTCCGACAGCGTGAACGTGTGAAGGGGAAACGGGTGCTGTCCCTGAATCCGTTGTTGAACCCGTGTAGTAATAATTCTTGATGTTGCCCCCGGTGATGGATGTCTTGAAGTTCGTCACATTCCTTGAAAGAATCAACTGCTTCTCACCAAGCACCATCTTCTGTTCAACATTGATTTTCAGGGGTGCAGCACTCACCACTTCCCCAAAGTACACATTGACGGGCTTTTTTGCTTCCATAGCTTCTACTGCTGCCCTTTTCAGTGTTTCAACAAGTTCATTTGCATCAGCCAACAAAATCACCCCCTCTAAGTGTCAAATCCATCCAATGCTCACCTTCCTTGTAGGTATGCTTGCATTTTTCCACAAGCATCCAGTTTTTCAGTTTTATATCCCCAAGGTCAAGGTTGATTACTACCATTGAACCCGCCCTGACCCTGTTATCACCAAGGGCGTTTGTGATTTTCAGGCTGCGTGTCTTCTTGTTGTACAGTTTCAACAGTGCATCCGCTTTTGCCTGTCCGTTCTCGCCCTTCTGTAACGTGTCAAAGTATTGCAGGATTCCCCACTTGTTGATGTTGGAAGAATCCTGTGCAATGTAAACTTCCCTGTAACCAGTATCTTCATTGTCATAGGTCAGTTTGATTTTGTTATATGTTGAATCATCTATTGATGAAGTATAGTCAAAGTTTTCACCTGTTTCTTCGTCAATCATCAGGTATGCCCCCGGAACACCCACATACATTGATGACAGGCTTTTCAGGGTCAGTTTCCCAAAATCGTCAAACAGGACATACATTTCCCCGGTGTTGGTCAGGGTCAGGTCAAGGGCGTTTGCAATCATTTCAAAAAGGGAAGTGTTTTCTTCAACCCTTGATTCTATCACAAACCCGGTATCTTCCAGTGTCCCAACATTCAGTGCAAAGTCATCCGCTATCATTTTAACGAACTGTGCAGCGGTCTTTCCTTCATACACCTTGGTATCTTTATTTTTCAGATACCGCAACTGGTCATAGGCGGTGACTGTGATTATTTGGTCTTTTGAACGGTTCTGTTTGAACACGAAACCAAAAAATACATTGTCACCGTCAACCTTCATCCTGACCGGGCTGCCCTCTGAAAAATCCAGTATGTCATCCTTCAGGACTTTGAAAACCAGTTTGCCGGGGGTGTTTTTCCGTTCTGTTGACCAGTCAATCCCTTCCTGAACTGCGGGCTGATATACCTTTGTCCCTTCTTCATTTCCAATCAGCAGTTCGACATTCACCCAAAACACCCCTTTCTTTTATGCTGCCGGGATGGTCAACACCTGTCCCGGATATATCAGGTTAGGGTTGCCACCGATGACACCCCTGTTTGCATCATATATGACCGTGTATTTTGAACCGTTGCCATAGAACTTCTTGGCAATGTTCCAAAGGCAGTCACCTTTCACAACGGTATAGGTCTGTGAAGCAGCCGGGGCGGGTGAATTGTTGGTTTCCCGCTGCGGTTCAGCACTCGCTTTTGGCTTGGATGCTGCAATCTGAATGTTTATTGTCTTTGTGCCATAGTCACGCCACTGTTTCAGACTGAACTTCACTTTGAAGTCAAAACCGTTCTTGGCATCTTCTGTGATTTTGTAATCTTCCAGTGACACCTTTATGTTCGTGTTCAGCAGCTTCTTCCCTGTGGGGGTTCTCCTGCATACAATGAACTGGAACGGTTTCTTTTTTGTTTTCAGTTCCTCAAAAATATCAAAGAAATACCCCGCCCCTTTGAAGCCTGACTTGTAGACTGCATAGGGCTGTTTTACTTGGGGTATTTCCGCTTCAAATTCGATGTCCGTCAACTTCGCTTTTTTCAGGATGTTGATTTCACCTTCATTGATAAGTGTTACCGTCTTGTTGCTGTTGTTTATTTTTATCTGAATCTTTTCAGGGGTGACGGGCAACAGGCAGTTCTTCAAATATACATCATATCCGCTTTTTGCCATTTACTCATGCACCCCTTCCGTCATATTGTCAACCGCTTCATTCACGGAATCAGTCAGTTTTGTCATGAATCCGTCAATATCGTCACCGCTGTTGACCGTGTTCTGCATCCCTGACATATCAACCTTGATTTCCGCTGTTGTGTACCTGTTGATTGCTTCTTGTTCCGCAATGTCCCGCATATACTTCAATTCTTCCTGAGTGATGTCCATTGCATCCTTGATTGCACCAGTGTCCCCGGCAATGCTGCCAATGTTGTCACCCATGCCTGAACTTGCTATTGCATCGCTGAACCCTGATGTGTAGTCATCCACATTTGGTATGTCTGTCCCGCCAATCAGGTCTGACAGACTGAAATTGCTGACTGCATCTGCAACACCATCACCCCAAGCAGCACCCGCATTGAACGCATCAGAAGCCCAACCATCCTGAAATGCGTCAAACGTGTTGAACCCGTCATTGAACGCATCGGAAATTGACTTGTAATCGTCCTTGTTCCCGGCTGCTTCTGCTGCCTTGGCTGCATAGTCATCTGCTGCCGATGTAATGCCGGAATAATCAAATTCGACAAAGGGCAGCTTGTTCAGGGCTTCACAAATCCCGGCTATGACTGACAGTGCAGTTGAAAGAAGGTTGTAAAACCATGATTGCACTGAACATATTGCATTGTGGAAAGCAGTCATCATGTTACTTGCCAAGGCTGCTATTGCGTTACCAATACCCAGTGCAATGTTCGCCACGGTCAAGCCCAAATTCTTGAAAAACTGAATGACCACATTGACCCCGCCAGTAATGACACCGAACCCTGAATTTGCGATACCTGTCAGTTTTGCAATCGCATTACACACTGCAAAAATAATTGCAATCAGTGCGATAATAAGCATGATTATCCACACAATAGGACAGGCATACATTGCACCGTTCAGCCCCATTTGTGCGGTTGTCTGTGCCCAAGTAGCACCAGTTGCTATCATTGTAGCTGCTGCAACCAATCCTTTCCCAACTGCCATCACTGCACTTGCTGCTGCGGTTGCCAACTCAATACCCTTTACAATCCCAAGATAGGCTGCATATGTCATCAATGCACCGATAATCCCATAAATAATAGGGCTGATGATTGACCAGTTATCAGCTATGAAACCGCCTACTGTTGCAACCAAGTCAAAAATGTTCAATAGGATATTCGCAAGGGTTGCCATTGCTTCAATCGCACCATTCACGAAAGTCTGAAACGCCTGACTGTTTGCAATATCGTTTAGCCTTTGAAGGACAGGCTGAAATGCAATCAGTGCTGTGTTCTGCATTGACTGCCAAATCTGCCCCCAAGTCATAGGCATTTCATTGAACTTGGCGTTGATTTCATCCGCATCTGCAAAGATTGCTGCCTTTACAACATCCGCTGAAAGTTCCCCTTCTGATGCCATTTCACGGATTTTTCCAATAGGAACATCCAAATAGTCAGCAATGGACTGAATCAGGTTCGGGGCTTGTTCAAAGATACTGTTCAGTTCATCACCCCTCAAAGTGCCTGAACCAAGTGCCTGTGACAACTGCAACATGGCATTTGATGCTTCTTGGGTGCTTGCCCCTGCAATGGTCATCTGCTTTTGAATCAAATCAGCAAACGCAACAACTTCTTCTGAACTGCTGAACGCATCCTTTGCATTGTTTCCGAACCGGGCAACCACATCTGCCATTTCAGAAAATGAACCACGGGCATCCTGTGCTGCTGCATAGACCATGTTCACAAGTTCCTGTGTACTCTGAACGCCATCGTTCATCATGTTCAGGCGGGAAATGGTCTGCATCAGTTCATCAGATATGTTCAAGGCGTTTCCAATACTCTGAATACTGACATATGCTAAGACAGCGTTCTTTATCGTGTCGGTCAGTTCGCTTGCCTGATGTGTCCCTTCCTCAATCTCCCGGTTGAACCGCCCCTGTTCGTCAACATTGTCCCTGATGTACCGTTCTGTTCCGCTGACTAATTGGGATAAACGCAAGTAAGCATCATTTGCAGCGGAAACATCCATGTTCTGCATCGCTTCATTCAGTTCATTTTGTTCCTGAACCATCCTGTTCAACTGTGCCCGCAACTGCTCCAATTCTGCATTTGCGGTGTCAGTGCCAAGGTTCACGGGGTTGTTTTCAATCTGCTGAATCCGTTCCCGCATATGGTCAACCCTGACCGCCAACCTGTTCAAATCCTGAAATGATTCAGGCGGGAACAGATTGGTGTTGTACGCCTGTCTTGCAATAGCATCCTGTGTACTGCTCAACTGCTCCAACATACTGTTTGCACTCTGCACTTCCTGCCGAAAACGGTCAACACCCGTACTTGTGAACACTTCCAAACCGTCAGTTTCCCAGTGGACAGGGACTTCAGCAGGTTCAGGGGGTGCGTTTGGCTGAATCGGCAAAGGTACAGGGTCAGGATTTTCAACAAGCGGGTCAGGGGGTATTGGGTCAAGCGGTACAGGAATAGGTTCACCGCTTTCATCCACAACCGGGGGTGCAGCATCAGGTGTTGCCTGATTGTTCAGTGCTGCGTTCATGGCTTCACTCATTTCATTGATTGCAGCAGTTGCACGGTTTATTTCTTCCCTTGCCCCTTCGATGCTGCTTGTGTCAATATCTGCGTTCATGCTCTCCTGCATATCGTACATAGCAGACACCGCAAGGTTCACTGAATTTATGATATTACTCAATATACCGCTAAACTGGTCATTCAGTTCAATCCCGGTCTGAATACCTGACATCCTTATCACCCGCCTTTCTAATGTGTTTTCTTTGCTTTGCTTTCCGCTTTCTTCTTTTCCTTCTTGTCATTCTCCACCTTGATTTTGATTGCAGCTATGACAAAGGCTTTTTCCTGTTCATCCATTTCAAGGAAAACAGAAGGTAAAATATGCAGCTTGTGAAGGGCATAGTAAGCATAGTTTGCTTCACCATCCCCTTCTTCAATTAGTTTTTTGCTTCTTCCACCTTGTCATCAAGACTTTTGCTGAACCCCTGAAACTTCTGCATCCAAACAGTGAAATCCTGATATTCCCCGGCATTGTCCACCATCGCATACAGAAGTTCTTCCGGGGTCATGACCCCATAGGAATCCTGCAATTCCTTATCATACAGGTCAGGGTATACGGTAGATGCAACAATCATCTTTGCAAGGTATTCAGCGGTTTTCACCTTCGGTCTGTAAAGGTTCGGCTTTCCCTTGA
>ERZ778516.2016-NODE-2016-length-14283-cov-5.049199_pt1 | contig 14283 bp, 13 predicted proteins | sample MGYA00510342_ERZ778516 | MGnify/ENA primary metagenome ERZ778516 (study PRJEB29527, sample SAMN07138961) | mouse gut metagenome | material: feces | host: mouse | place: China:Nanjing | collected 2016-01-25 ...
TGTCAGGAAATACAAAAAAAATCTTTATATAATCTTTTTTATCAAGCTTATCAAGATTAATTTCGTCGTGCCATTTTTCTTCCAATACATATTTTTCTATTTTCTCAATCAAACCTATATCCGGCTTGCCTATTTCTTCTTCTATACTTTTATATAATGGGAAAGCATTTTTCTTGTCTTGATACTTTTTTTCAGGATTTTTTAATATTTGATAATAATTTTCTATAATTTCTTTTTTTGATTCAATATTTTGTATATTTTCATTTCTTACTGCAAAAGAAAAATAATTATTTGCATGTATTGTTTTCGAAGAATCTATTGGCTTGTTCATTTCCAGCAGCTTACTGTAATAATCCAGTTCCACTATAAAAGGATAATCCATATGTTCAGAGCCCGACACATAATCATTTTTTTTATCATAGGATATTTCCAGAGTAGATAGTATTTCAAATCCAGAATCTGTTATTTGTATCAAACGATACACTCCATTTTTGGGAATATATGCATCTGTAATTACCTTGACTCCTTTTTTTGCTATCCATTTTTCGAAAACCTCCAGATATTCTTTTAACATTTTTTACACCACCTTTCCCTGCCTTTTATAGATAACGATAATTTATAAATCCGAATCCTCTTGCGTTATTTTCTCCCAGTCCTGTCCCAAGAGCCATATACCATAAATTTTGAGCCTCTTTATTTTTTGAAGCTATAAACTGAAGTTTATCCCCCAACAAAATCTTTCCTTTATAGCTTACCTTTACAGGTTTGTTATTTTTAAACTCCATAAAATCATATAATTGTATATTTTCGTCCAGCTTTATATTCATAACCGAATTATACTTCTTTACAAGATTGACAAAAATCCTTTCCTCAAACTGCCGGACATTCATCGTTTCTCTCCAGTATCCATCAGTATTTTTTAAAAGAACAGGTGTAAGACAGAATATTTTATCCAGTATTTTTTGTTGTATAATCTGTAATTCTCCTCCCAACCCATCCAATTCTCTGGAATAATGATAATTTAACATAGTTGAAAAATATTCTGCCAATTCCTGTGAAATAGTTCTAATACGAAAAGTATAAACTCTTCCTGATTTATACTCTTTTTCAGTTTCACATGGGTATAAAAGGTCAAATACATAGTTTTTATATTCCCTGCTATTATGCAGATTTAAATATTTTTCTTCTTTTGCCAATGCACTATCAATAAAATAAGCTATCTTTTCTGATATAAATTCATATGAAATATTCTTTTTAAGTCTTACCTTTTGCCTGTACTCAAAAACCAGCATCGTTATCTCTCCTTTCTTTCTCCAAACTGTTCAATATCAATTATTACAATAAAACAGCATCTGTTATTATTAATTTACTGAAAAAATCTATATATTTTATTATTTCAAAGCATCTATTTATGCTTTTATTCATTACAAGGATATCTTAACATAGTTTTTAAATAATGTCAAATAAAGTATATAGATTTTTTAAATTAGTACTTTTCTATAAATATACTCGTTTTCCCATCTTAACTCAATTCTATTTTAACCTTTTTTACAGCAAGAAGTCTTCACCTCTAAGGTGACGAGATGAATTGTGTTCTTCTTGTTTTTTTTCTAAATCTTTATTATACTTGGTACAATGATTAGTACATTGATAACTGTGTTGGTATTCTTAAGCGAGAATCTCTCACTTCTTAAGCGATGGAAGTACGTCACTTGTATCTAAATAATATAAATCTGTTTTCCATTTCCTTTCTGCTGCAGTATTTATGAATCATAAAATAAACTATTACAGACATCTATTATATGTGCTGTTAGGTGAACTGCCAACGCCCCATTTTGAATCTTGAAGTCTTAGATGATACAAAATGGGGCGTTTTTACTTGTTATATATTTTTTACAAACAACTATCCAACTTATTTTATTGCCTTGCCATTTACAAGTTTTCATAGTATAATTTTCTGTTATTTTACTTTCATAATGATAATCCCTAAAAATCGTCTTTGTCTGTTGAATACCATACAACAGGCTGTCCCATTTTTGGAAAATTCAAATAACGATTTATCATAACATCTGCTTCTCCATCAGACAACAGTGCAAGCCAGTGAGATGAATGAAAACTGCATTTTTTGAAATGAAGATTGGACAAATATTCAATTATATCCAGATACTCTTGACACAACAAGCCTTGATATACTTTATAGTACTCTTTTAAATAACATACTATCTGTTGTTCACTGAAAATTTCACTTACTGCTTCTCCATTCTCATTCAGTAAAACAGAAGAGGAACATGCAAATTCAATAATATCAAGCAAAATAGCATCTTCAAAATTTTTTGCACAGTATTCTCCGTCCTCCTCTGGATGATAATACCGCCCAATATGCGGATGTGAAGTACCATTTTCAATAAAAGCCCACAAATCCCCTCCACCTGTAAATGCAAAGGGAAGTACTTCTTTTGTCATGTCTTCCTCATACTTATAATTCATCACTTCTTTATACGGCATCCATTCCATTTCATACATCCATATATAATGCTTACTGAAATAATCCAAATATCCTAACTTATTCATTTTTCTATATAAATCAGGTATATGATTTTTATTAAACATATTTTACGCCATTTCCTCTTTTATTTCCAATAACTTTTTCAAAGCGTTTCCTGCTACCTGTGGGGTAGTCCAGCCGCCAATACAAAAGCCCTTCTGCTCCTTCTCCCAAAGTATTTGCATAGTGTCAATGGCATTTATGCAGCGGGCAGCCACCAGCTTATTACAGATAGCTTCCAAAACATATGTATCTTCTTTTACTGGTTTTAAATATGGAATCAAAGCATCTGCATAACAATCTGGGAGAACTGCCACAGCACAAAAGCCCACAGTTTCATACTGTTCTTCCGGTAAATCCTGTGTTTTCCATGCTTTTAAAAGCTCAAGAGCTGCAAGATAAAAACGTTGTGTTTCACTTTCTGTCAAAGATTTGTTATTATTAAAATCTATATCACGCCAGAACTTATCTTCATAATCACTTTCGTTGGAATCCTCTGTATAATCTCGAAGAACACGCCGATAATAATTATAAAACTGCTCAAGTGAAAGAAAGCTCGGCGCAAATGGCATTTCTTCATCATGTTCATAAAGAAAGATTGTCCCCTTTAAAAGACCAGTATAATAATATCCTCCAATTGCCGACATACCTTCAGCTTCCCAGAGAATCACTGCTTTTCCTCCTGGAAAACCGTCAAATATCTGTGAACAATAATCTTTATACCCCATAGCTTCGTCAAAAGGCAAAAGCTTTGGAATCCCCCATGCATGATTCTCCTTTTCCTCTTCATACCACTGGTTTAAAATCTTCTGGTCCTTTTCCGGAAAATCAAAGCCTTCGGATAAAAACAAATCAATATATGACATATCTGCCCATCTCCTTATTATTGCAAGTATAAAACTGCTTAACAGCAGTCCCATGTATACATTACCCTGCTGAAATCCTTCTTTTTCAAGTCTTCTTTATTAATAAAGAAATTTGCTACTCCTACATCACCCCAGAGAATTTCATAATCGGATGCTTCCTCCACCCATTCTGAATCCATCTGAAACAGCAGTGTATCATAATATTGAAGTTTTTCTCCAAATTCTCTTGGGTCTCCCTGAGTAAAATATGGATATCCAAACAGCCAGTGTCCTGAATTCTTTTCTGACAATTCCTCATATAAATCTTCATCCAGAATATCATACATATCATATTCATCTTCCACAGAAAAGTTCAGTTCTTTTGCAATTTTAGAAAACAATTTACTAAACTGATAATCCTCAGTGCTTATAGATATTTTCGTTTTTTTAATATCAACAGCAAACTCGCCATCTACCGGACTTCCATAACTATCCTCTTCCATGTCTTCATTGGATGGAATACCAAATTCCAGCATATCTTCTCTGGTAATATTTTTATCTATCGTTTCATGATAGATAACACGAAATCCGTTCTGTTTATCTGGCTCGTCAAAATCACATCCATACATCTCATCATTTGCAATAAAAAACTGAAGCATGCCTGTCTGCGGCAGTTCATCAGATTCTAATTCATTCAGATTTATCTGAGCCAGTAAAATCATTTTATTTCCATCGGAATCTGTTGGATACTCCAGCTTCTTATCCCAATAAGGAACTCCGCCAAACTTGCTGTCATATAATTCAGGTTTTCTTTTTTTGTTTATTACAATCCGAAATGCTTCTTTTTTTGTCTGCTCCTCCAGCTTTTTCAATATCGCATCTAACTGCTCTTTTGTATATATTTCTTCTATCTCTTCCATTCTTTTTCCTCCTAATCTGTCCGGAAATACTGATTTTTTATTTTACAGAAAATTACTCTGTATTTCCGATAATGCAACTCCTGCAAAACAACTATTTATAAACAAAGTGCTGAAAAGTTCTCACAAACTGATAAGTTATCGATACTCTGTTCTATTTGTAGAAAGAATAACATAAAATAAAAGAAAGCGCAAGTTATAAATAACAATTATTTTATCAATTTATTTTTTAATTATCAAAAATATTTATGTCATTTATATCCTGCACTCTGTAAATATCCCGTTCAAAAAATTCATAAATATTTTTTGATATTAAATGCAGTCTGTCAGATATTTTATTAAAAAAATAGATTCTTTCACTTTCAGCAATAAGCCAGTCACCAATAATATCATAACCAATCCCAATAAACAGTAGACGTTCTTGTATCTGGTTACTTAACATCTGCAAATCATAAACATTTGACCTGTCATATTCAAAAAAACCAAATTCAATAATATTAGAATCTCTTCCCATTCCAAGTTCAAAATGAAAATTTTTAATACATATTCCTTCAAAACTTTCTATGACCTGTCTTGCAGCAGGAAATATTTCCTTTAAAGTCACCTGTGGAACATAACAGATATTCTGATTTTTTTGATACATTCTTTCAAGTTCTGCATATTTTTGTTTCAAATCTGTTCTATTTGTCGGCTGCCACCCATTTTGTCGTAATAATGGAATAGAATACAATCTGTTTTTATCAAGCATTCTTATACACCTTCTTTTTGATTTATAATTTTTTAACTATATATTGTATATCCAACATCTGTTATATAACTGGTAAAAAGCTAATAATATTGATTACTAAACGATTACAGTTCACAACTTTTACTTTAATGCAAAGCCGTGAACTGTAATAAAACTTCCTGCTATTCTATTAATTTCAGTTGTAATCTGTAACAAAGCTGCTTATTATTCTACTAATTCCAAAAGCTTTCCGGATTCATCAGCCATACGTTCAGAAACAGCCTTACTGTTATTGGATATCTCGACATTTTTCTCTACGACATCTGAAATCACATCCAATTTCTCTACTGCGTGTGAAACAGTATCTACATTTTGCTTTACCATGCTGGTAATTTCTTTTACACTGTGGCTGGCCTCCTCAATCTCTGTCACAACAGAAGCAAATTCTTTTGCTGTCTTTTCTGTAATCAGCATACCCTGCTCCACAGCATGGATAGAATTAGTAATCAGTTCGCTTGTCTGTCTTGCCGCCTGAGCGCTTCTTGCCGCAAGTTCACCTACCTGCGCCGCAACTACCGCAAATCCCTTTCCGGCCTCACCGACTCTTGCCGCTTCAATCGATGCATTCAGAGAAAGCATATTTGTCTGCTGAGCAATTGAATTGATTTCTCCGATAATTTTTCCAATCTCCACAGACATATTACTGATATTTTCAATCGCACTTTCCAATGTCTGCATCTGTGCACCTGTTATTTCAATCTTCTGAGCTGCTGCCATAGCTGCTGCTGCCGCATTGTTTGAAACCTTGGCGCTGGCGCTTAACTCCCGTGACAAATCACCCATTACCTGTTCTAAATCCTTTACAGCCTGCTCCTGCTCATTTGTACCATTATGAATCGCATCTGCCGTAGATAATGTTTCCTGTGAAACTCCTTCCAGATTTGAACAGACCAGCTTGATATTTTCAATCAGCTTTAGATTATTGCTCATATCTTCCTTCTGACGCACAATCAGCTCTTCGTTTTCCTTAATATTCTGGCAAATCGATTCTACCATTTTATTCACACTGCTGCTCAGCATGGAAAATTCAGGTGTGCTCTGTTCCTTTACAATAATTGTAAAATCACCCTCTGATATTTTCTTTACGGATTCTGTAATATTCTGTATTCCAAATACAATCTTTTTATCCAGCAACCGGTTAATAAAATATAAAAGCACAGTAAATATAATAAATATGCTTAATGCCATTACCAAGGTCTGGCTAATCTGATTTTGATAGTACTCTTTTATTGGCATAAATGTGCCTATGTACATGTCATTGTATTTCCTTGAAACATATTTTCCTTTTATTCCGTCCAAACTAACGGACCCTTCTCCTTCTTCCTGCAAAATACCAGCTTTCTGGGCAGATGTTCCGATTAATGCCGCATCCGGATGAGCTAAAATATTTCCGGTGACAGCATCCACTGCATAAATATATCCGCTTTCCCCAAATTCAATTCCATTTAAAACCACATCTACCTGTGTTCCGGCAAGCATGTTTTCCAATACCTCCGGACGTATGCCTACCTGTACCAGTCCTAGATCGTCTTTTCTCGCCACACCAATATACTGCATGACAATTCCTTCCGCTACATTTACCTCTGGTTCCTGAACGATTTCAAGGGTTGGGTCTTTCACAATCGGCATAAATGCGGCAGACTGCTCACCGCTGTTCATATCAAATCCTATATAGGCATCTATTGTACTGTGTGTAATAATTCCTTTTTCATCTATTACATGCAGTTCATTTACCATAAGCCGTTCTTTAATATTGTTCATTTTTTCTGCATCTTCCAAAATACTTGCATCTACTGCAAGTAAATCTGCAAAAGCTCTGGTTTTTGACAGATTATTTTCGCCAAGTGTTTCTGTCAGTTGTAAAATGTTTTCATTATTTTTTGCCAGCACTTCTTTTACATAATTGAGCTTTTCCTCACTGGAAGCCATATTATTCTGCTGTGAAACCAGCATTTGAACAAATGCTACTGCCGCTATATTAATTACTAAAGCTATCACCATGCAGATACAAAGGCTTCTGGTAAAAATTTTTTTCATATAAGTTCTCCTCCAACTTTTTTTATTAAGTAAGTTTATAGTACAATGTTGCAATTATAGCATTGCCTCTCTTAAGATTCAACACATATTTTACTTAATTTTTATTGGCATCATTTTAAATCCACAGTACGCTTAATAGTCATTTTTATAAAACCTTTGATTGAATTAAATCTTTTCCGCAATCCTGCATATCATTCTTCCATTTTATTAATTTCAGTTTTTTACTCCACATTGGATATTTTTTATTCTGTTTTTTCTATCTTAATTTACCGCTGCTTCCATCCAAATAATGTCTTTTTAAAGTTCTTTTTATTTTCTATTACCCTCGGATGCATTGGAAATTTATCCCAATACTCCATGCCTTTTTTAATATCCTGTGTTACGCCCAGTCCATAGGCATAAATTTCACCAAGTCCGATAGCGGAAAGGGCTTCATTTGTATATATTTCAAATTCTTTTTTTGCGGCGGCATAGTCCGTTGGTGTACCAAGTCCTTTTAAATAACAGGTACCAAGCATGTCGGAAGCCCAGTCATTATTTTCTCTGACCGCCAGAAAATATTGAACCGCCTTTTCATAATCAGGCGCTATCCCCTGTCCTCCATAAAAATAAATTTCTCCAAGACAATTTGAGCAGCCGGTAATGCAGCCGGTAATATTTGCTCCCTTTTTTAATCCCATTTCATAACATTCCTTCGCCTTATTTAAATCTCTTGGCAGTTTTCCACGAAAGGAATAAAGCTCACCCAGATAATAATATGCACCCGGTTCACCATGCAGTATGGCTCTTTCATATAATTCCCTTGCCTTTTCCGGCTCTGAATCCTCATATTCCCTTCCTGTTTCCAGCTCATATACTCCCATATGCATATCTGCGCCAATATGCCGAAACAGTCTTGCGCGTTCTTCCTGCTTTGGCATTCCATAATCGCCGGAAGTAAGAATGTTGATTAAATTTTGTATCGCCATTCCCATTCCCTGCTCTATGCATTTCTCATACATGGAAGCCGCAATATTTTTCCAGTATTGAACTTGCGCAAGGTCTATGGATTCAGGGTCATATTCAAGAAATTTTATTACGTCGCCGAAATAATAGGCAGTAGCAATCATATACTGGCAAAACAACTCTCCATTTTCCGCCATCTCATTTATTACAGCCCAGATTTCTCTTAGTGATACATAAGGCGGATAAACGTAGGTTCCCCGCTTTGGCTCAAATCCTGCCGCCCTCATAGAACCAAACATGCCTGCGGCACTTCCATATTCCAGACTTTTATTAAAATATTCATATCCCAGTTCATCGTCCTCTGGAAATCCAAATGCGGGGTTTACAAAACATTCGCCAAGATAACACCGCCCTAAGAAATAACAGGCATCTCCGTCTCCCCCGGCGGCCGCTTCCTCAAGAATCTTCTTTGCCGCGGCGCCATCATTAAAATTCTGTTCTATCCAAATGGTTTGAACTGCACTGGATACTCTTTTTTCAAAAAGCTTCTTCATATTTTATACCATGCTGCCGGCACTTGTGTTAATTGAAAAATAACTGAAAAAAGCCTGCGGCATATATCCTTTCCATATTTTATATTTTTCAGTCTCTGTTCTTTCTCATTTTTGTTTTTTCTTTTATTCTGTTAATAGATATCTTCTACTTATTATAATATATCATGACATATAAGAAATTACAGCGTCATCAGCTTACTCAGTCTCAGCAGTGTCAGGCGGCGTCGTACATATGGACACAGCCGAAGAGTTAAATCTTTGAGAGCTGCATCCAGACCGATTTCTTCCATTGTAGTCACACAGCCGGCGTCTGCCAGCTTTTTCTTTAATTCTCCGGCATCCGGCAGCTTTTCCAGTTCTTTTACAATAAGGGGCAGCTTTGCTTCCAAATCTGCCAGATTAATATCTTCCATCAGATTTGGATTATTTTCCTGCAAAACCTCTTCATATTTGTCCTTTGCGCCAAAGGTCTGCTGCAAAAGCTCTGTTTCATAAGCGCGGCCGTCTACAATCCTGCAAGTATTATTTTTGATAGCCCTGCGAATTTTCTCATAATATTCAGTTACAAACACAAGACCAATAGATACTTTTTCTCCATGGAGAGCATCTACTGGCTCGTTAATAATAGCCATTTCCCACAGGTGAGATACATGGTGTTCAGCTCCGGAAGCCGGACGGGAATTGCCGGTCATCTGCATGGCCAGTCCGGAAAGAATTAAGGCATACATCAATTTTTCCATACATTCCGGCTCGCCCTTTTTGATATTGTTTAGAACCTTTTCTACTTCCTGCACCGCCTCCATCTCAAGGTCATAGATAGTCTTACAGAAATATTCATCAAACAGCACATGACACACACGCCAGTCAAGCAGTGCTGTATATTTTCCCATTAAATCTGAAATACCAGAAGCGGTAAGGCGATATGGAGCTTTGCCAAAGATATCTGTATCTGCCAGTACACATATCGGGGCTACTGCCGGCAGAGTTTTCTTCATACCATGCCATGTCATGGCCGCTACCACAGATACAAATCCGTCCACACTGGCGGCCGTTGGCACTGATATGAATGGAATTTTCCTCTGGTATGCAGTATATCTGGTCAGGTCGTGAATAGTGCCCGCCCCTACCGCTATGAGAAGGTCCGCTTCCCTGCTTATCATTTCATCTGCAATCGCGGTAAAACAATTATCTGCATGGATATTGTCTCCCCGCATCTCTGCCACTTCATATGTTTCAAAATAATCCTTCATATATGGATATGCCGCTGCCTTGGTGTTCTTGTCACACACAATCACCGGATGCTGATAGTCTGCCGCTACTTGGCTTAGTTCCTTTACGGCACCTGATTCGATAATAATTTCATCTACGGTTATGGCATGTTCTTTGCCACAGGAACACATTCCTAAAAATCTGCTTAAATCAATCTTCATCTGTTTTCTTCCATCCTTTCCCTTTGTGCTATCTCTTTTCAATTGTATTATCTGTTTCCAATTTCATCCCCTATTTTTGATTGCATTATCTATTCTTAATTACAGCAGTTATTCCTGAATCAATGTTAGTAATTCTGAAAATGTATTAATCTGTCCTTCCTTGTCTTCCACGCTTCCAAATCCATAAGAAGCAAAGATAAATGGAATTCCGGCCTCATAAGAGGCTTCTCTGTCTCCCTGAGTATCTCCTACATATATTGGATGCATCAGGTGATTGCGTTCCATTAAAAGCAGCATATTTTCACTTTTTTTCTTACCAGTATTTCCAAAGCATTCAATATCCTTTATACAAGAAGATAATCCTGTCTTTTCCAAAAACAGCTCAATATAGCCCGATTGACAATTACTGACAATAAATAAGGGAAGCTTTTCAGATAATGTTCTAATTGTATCTACCACCCCAGTATAACAGATGTTACATTCATCTTCTGCCAATGCCTTGTGCTCATATTCACAGCACACATCCATAATCCGGTAACGTTCCTCTGCTGGAAGTTCCGGAAGAAGCATGTCTGCAATCACATTCATGGTTTTTCCAAAGAGCTGCCTTAACATATCGGCAGTAATAGTCAGTCCTTCACAGCCATTTTTGCGAACTGCTTTTGTCCATGCAGATGCCACAATTGGGGTGGAATCCCATAATGTACCGTCTACATCCAGAATCAATCCATCAATCTGTACATCCTTTTTTAAATTCTGTAACATACTAATATTCTGTAACATACTAATATTCTGTAACATATTATATCACAACCTTTCTCTATCTTTTATCTGAAACTGTTCTGTTTAGATATTTTCTCACTAACTGCATGAAATATAATGGAAATTGTAAATTATAGCATATCATATTATATAAGAAAGCTCAAATAATTTTTGTATTTTTCAATAGAAATGAATATATTTTTTTCTGATTTTTCTTGTGTATTTTGTAAGATTTTTTTATAAAGTAATAATAAAAACTCTGCAAAATTATCAGATTAATTAAAAAAAAGACAGGCCCTATACCTGTCTCTTCTCTTTATATTTTTGACAATATATTTACATCATATTTTTCTCAAAAAATTCTGTCATTTTATCAAACGGAATAATATTTTTCTGGTCATATAAATCTGTATGAACTGCATTCGGAATAATCAGCAGTTCCTTATTATCACCTTTGAGCTTTTGAAAAGCATCTTTGCTAAAATAACAGGAATGTGCTTTTTCTCCATGCATAATTAATACTGCGCTGCGGATTTCATCACTATACTGTAAAATCGGCATATTTAAAAACGACAATGAAGAAGTAATATTCCAGCCCTCATTGGAATTTAAAGACCTCTTGTGATATCCTCTGTCTGTTTTATAATAATCATAGTAATCTTTTACAAAGAAAGGTGCATCCTCTGGCAGAGGGTCTACAACACCGCCGGCTCTTTCATAACTTCCATTCTTATAGTCAATAATTCTCTGTGCATTTAATGCCTTGCGTTTTTCATAGCGCGCCTCTTCGCTGTCTTCTGAATCAAAATACCCCTTTGCATTTACTCTTGTCATATCATACATGGTAGATGCAACGGCAGCTTTGATTCTTGTATCTATTGCCGCCGCATTTAATGCCATTCCTCCCCATCCGCAAATACCAATAATACCGATTTTGTCAGCATCCACATTTTCTTGAACAGACAGAAAATCTACCGCCGCCTGAAAATCTTCTGTATTAATATCTGGAGACGCTACATAACGCGGGCTTCCACCGCTTTCTCCTGTAAAGGAAGGGTCAAAGGCAATCGTTAAAAATCCCCTTTCTGCCATTTCCTGTGCGTATAGTCCCGAAGCCTGCTCCTTTACAGCCCCAAAGGGACCACTGACTGCAATCGCCGGAAGCTTTCCTTCTGCATTTTTTGGCTCATACAAATCTGCTGCCAGAGTAATACCATAACGATTATAAAATGTAATCTTGCGATGATTTACTTTATCGCTTTTTGGAAATACCTTATCCCATTCTTCTGTTAAATTTAACTTCTCTTCCATTATTTAAGTTCCTCCTTGTATTTCATTGACATCTCTGTCATTTTATGATAGGATTTATTATAATATCTAAACCTGACTTTAGGTCAATATATTTTTTTTATTTTTAAGTAAAGGAGCGATTTATGTATACAATAGGACAAGTATCAGAAATGTTTCATCTGCCGATTTCTACCCTTCGTTATTACGATAAAGAAGGTTTGTTTCCTGAAATAGAAAGAGTTTCCAATATACGCAAATTTGGCGAAAAAGAGCTTGAAGCACTGCGTGTAATTGAATGTTTAAAAAAATCAGGCATGGAAATCAAAGATATCAAGCAGTTTATGAAATGGTGCTCAGAGGGAAACAAAACCTATCCTCAAAGAAGAGAGCTTTTTTTAAAACAGAAAAAGGCGGTTGAAGCAGAAATTAAAAGACTAGAAAAAACGCTGGATATGATTCGTTTTAAATGCTGGTATTATGAACAGGCAATAAAAGATGGCAATGAAGACAAAATAAATGAAATGCTGCCGGATAAACTTCCAGAAGAAATTCAGCCCATATATAATCATGCTCACCAAATAACTATTTCGTGAAAATTCGATTATAATCATTTTCCCCCTTGTAAAATACCTCTGACTTTCTGTAAATTATAATACATGAAACGAAGAAAATATGCATACTGTACCTTTCTTATTGAAAGCGACAGATATCTGCCGGGAATTTTAACATTTGCATACGCATTGAAAAAACAGAAGATAAATGCTGAATTAATCTGTATTGTTACACAGGAAATACCCATAGAATGTACATATATTATTTCCCGTTTATATGATTATGTATTTTGTGTAAATCAGACAAGAGTAAAAAATCATAATAAAGGAAAACGCGGTGACCGCGAAAAATTATTTGTCAGGTTTGCTATATTGGATATTATACAAAAAAAGCATATGCATTTTGACAAGATTATTATATGCGATTCTGATATACTTCCTCTGCGAAATTTTTCAGAACTGTGCCATTACCCGTCGCCAAGCGGGATATTAAATGAAAAAAAAGAAAATGTAATAGGCTTCAATAAAGAAAATCAATGGATTTGGTATGATGTGTACAGAAATATTCCGCCAAAAGCTCTCATTCCAAAGGAGGTGACAGACAGAGTAAGGAATGACAAAACAAATTTGGGGGTTAATTCTGCAATTTATGTATTTGAAAAAAATACAATCTGCTATCATGAAATAGCAAATGACCTAGAAAATACAAAAGTTATGGCAATGATATCAGAATTTGCATGGCCGGATATGCAGTATATGACCTGCAAGCTTTCCGGACAATGGCATAATCTGGATATAAAATATGCCAGCTTTAACAGTTTTCCCAATCTTCATTCCATATTTGGAACACATTATGCCGGAATGAAGCCCTGGGATATCCATAACAAATCCTACCTTCATTATTGTGAACATGAGGATTATAAATTATGGATTTGCATTTTTTTAAATATGATGAGAGAGCATTCCATATTTGAAACATCTGTCAGGTTAAGAAAGCTGCAAAAGTTTTTGCTGAATCTGGTAAAATCAGAAAAAAAGTATGTGTTAAATATTCGGGAGTATCCTGAGTTAAAGCACTTGCTTCGTTCCTGACAATAATATTAAAATCTTAAACAGGAGGAACAGTCATGTTAAACAAATTGATGTTAAGAGCGAAATATACAAATGATTTTGCCCATGCAGAATAGCAGACATGTAGTACGCTTCTGTATGGGTCAGATAGGGCGGCTTTCCTTTCAACTGCCCTTATAATACAATACTATATTCTGCTTATTCTGCACCTTATCGCAATTATAATTTGAAATAAGGAGCAGGGAAATGAAATATAAAAATGCAGCAGATATTTTACCGGAAGGATTATTAAAAGAAGTACAGTCTTACATAGACGGCGAAATTCTGTATGTACCCAAAGCAACTCAAAAAATAAAGTGGGGAGCAAAAAGTGGTTCAAAGAATTATTATCTGGAGCGAAACAGAGAAATCAAACAGCGATTTTATTCTGGAGAATCTATGGAAGAACTGGCAGAATATTATGGACTTGCCCATAATACCATTCATAAAATTATATATGATAAGCAAAAATCTGATTCAAAACAGTAAATATGCTTTCTATAAAAGAGC
>ERZ778516.2017-NODE-2017-length-14283-cov-4.583919_pt1 | contig 14283 bp, 13 predicted proteins | sample MGYA00510342_ERZ778516 | MGnify/ENA primary metagenome ERZ778516 (study PRJEB29527, sample SAMN07138961) | mouse gut metagenome | material: feces | host: mouse | place: China:Nanjing | collected 2016-01-25 ...
TAACCGCGCTGCGTTTCACAAAGCAGGAACAGATCCTCGTGGTCAAGATATACAATAACCGGATTTGCAGCCCGGCCCGTCTGGCCCGTATGATACATCAGAAATATAAACAGTGTATAATTTTTGTAGCTTTCAAATGTATCAACCCGCCCTTCCCGGATATAGCCCCCTGCTTTTGGCGCAATGTATTCTGCATACTGCTCTGCTTCTTCCATATAAATGACTTTCTGCATAAGGACAAGCTCTCCTTTTCCTATTTCTGGCATGTTTTTATCAGGATATCCATTTTATGGGATTTCATGCATGGCAGGGCCAGAATGGCCCGGAGCAGGCGCAGGATTCTGCCATATGCCATTGGAAAAGGCAGACACAAATTGGCATGGTCAATTATTTCTATATTGGCGTTTTTCAAAAATCCAATTCTGCCCTATGATATTCAGGAACCGGATATGGAAGGGACATCCGTCAGATTGCCGGCATCTTTCCAGGAATGCTCCCATACACAGCCGGTAAAACCTGCAGACAGAAAGGAGATTTCCCATGCTATCAAAAACATATGCCGCCGTCCAGCCTTCAAACAGCCTGGACGGCCTTTCCCATACAAGGCTTCTTGCCATTACCGCTGTTTTCACTGCGCTGACTTATGTATTTACCGCTTTTGTAAATATCCGCCTTCCCATAGCGGCAGCCGGCGGCCTGATTCATCTTGGAAATGTGCCGCTTTTTATCTGTGCCATTATTTTCGGGAAGAAATGCGGAGCCATTGCCGGCGGCATCGGAATGGCCCTGTTCGACCTTCTTTCCGGCTGGACAGCCTGGGCGCCTTTTACGCTTGTCATCGTCTCCCTTATGGGTTATGCAGCCGGAGCCATTGCCCAGCATCACCGCGGCCTGAAATGGAATATACTGGCGGTTTCGGCCGCATGCGTAATTAAAATAGCCGGGTATTATATTGCAGAAGCCCTCCTTTACGGCAGCTGGATTACTCCGGCAGCTTCGATACCCGGAAATCTGATACAAATCGCCACAGCAGCCGTAATCGTACTGGCAGTCATTGAAAAGCTGCGCTCCGCCGCTGACAAAACGATCCTGTCCTGACAAAACAGGCAGATACCCCATAAACCATATTTTTATATTTTCAAAAAGGAGATTCCATGTATAAAATGATGACCCCGGGCCCGACACAGGTACTTGAGCATGTAAGAATGGCCGGAAGCCGTGCCTGTATCAATCCCGACCTGGACACCGAATTTATCGAATTTTACAAAGAAACCTGTGAGCTTATCAGCTCCCTGCTGCATACCAAAAATGAAACCCTGATTTTAGGCGGAGAAGGAATCCTTGGCCTGGAAGCCTGCTGCGCTTCCCTGACAGAGCCTGGCGACAGAGTCCTGGTTCTGGATAACGGCGTTTACGGAAAAGGCTTCGCTGATTTCGTAAGTATGTACGGCGGCGTGCCTGACCTGTACCATGCAGACTATCAAAAGGAGCTGGACGCCGGTGACCTTGCACAGTATCTGGCCTGCCACTCCGGTTATAAATATGCCACGCTTGTACACTGCGATACGCCAAGCGGCATGCTCAATAATATCGGCAGAATCTGTCCATTATTAAAACAGCATGGAATTTTAACAGTTGTGGATTCCGTATCGGCAATGTTTGGGGAATATGTAAATGCAGACGAATTTCAGGCAGACCTTCTATGCGGTGGCTCCCAGAAAGCTGTTTCTGCGCCCCCGGGACTTGCGTTTGTTGTAATGAGCCCTGACGCAAAAGCTGCCATCCGTAACCGGAAATCGCCGATTGCTTCTTTCTATGCCAGCCTGAGCATATTTGAGCATTATTATGAAAACAAATGGTTTCCTTATACGATGCCTGCCAGCGATATATACATGCTCCGCGCCGCCCTTGATGATATTGCAGCAGACCCTGGGATATTCAGCCGCCATGCAGCCATCGGGAATGCCACGCGCAAAACCCTGCAGGACGCCGGATTAAATCTGTATTTAAAAAGCGGTTTTTCCAATACGGTAACCGTATTCTGCGTTCCCGAAGATATCAGCGTCAACGATGTTTTGGAACAGATGAAAGAAAAACACCGCATTCTGCTTGCCGGTTCTTTTGATGTATTATCCGGCAGGGTCATACGCATCGGGCATATGGGCGTAAACGCAGCCATCAGCCATATGGTAGAAACGCTCGGTGCGCTGGATGATGTGCTGCGCGGATTCGGCGTGCCGCTGCAGGTCCGCCTGGATGAACATTTCCTGCACCTGGTACATGCATCTGGTGAAGCCAGGCTATAAGCAGCCGAAACCAGGCTTCTTTTCTTTCACATGTATAGATACCCTCAAAATGGAAAACAATAACTAAAAATTCCAGAAAGGGTATTCGAGCATGATTAATTCAGATTGTATCAAAACAAATTTAAGAAAAGCCGCCGTCATCGGCTGTGGCTTTGTCGGGTCATCCATTGCCTTTGCACTGATGCAGAGCAGTCTTTTTTCAGAAATGATTTTAATCGACGCAGACACGGACCGTGCAGAAGGGGAAGCACTGGATATCAGCCATGGCACCCCTTTTGCAAAGCCGATGAAAATCTACGCCGGCACGTATCAGGATATCGCAGATGCTGCCGTCATCATTATTACCGCAGGCGCAAACCAGAAGCCGGATGAATCCCGGCTGGAGCTTGTCAGCCGCAATACAAAAATTATGCACTCCATTATTCAGGAAATTATGCGCTATGGCTGCGAAGGCATTCTTCTTATTGTATCAAATCCCGTCGATATTCTGACCTATGAAGCACTGAAGCTGTCCGGTCTTCCTGCAAACCGCGTGATTGGTTCCGGGACTGTTCTGGACACCGGACGCCTGAAAAGCGAGCTGGCCGAGCATCTGGACGTTGACAGCCGCAGCATCCACGCCTTTATTATCGGGGAGCACGGCGACAGCGAAATTGCCGCGTTCAGCAGCGCCAACGTCTCCGGCGTGCCGTTAAATGATGTCTGCGAAATGCGCGGCTATTACCACCACGAAGCTGCCATGCGTGAAATCGCACAGACCGTCAAAAACAGTGCCTATGAAATTATCGAAAAGAAAAAAGCAACCTATTACGGCATCGCCATGGCTGTACGGCGCATCTGCGAAGCCATTGTCCGGGATGAAAAATCCATCCTTCCTGTTTCCGTCATGCTGGATGATTTTTACGGGCTGTCGGATATTGTATTAAGCATGCCCGCCATGATTGGTGCCAGGGGCGTGGAAGGCCTGATGCCGATTACCCTGAATGAAGAAGAACAGGAACAGTTAAAATCATCCGCCCAGGTGCTTAAGGACGTGATTGAGAATATCCGCACATAACGCACAGCCTTTTGTCAAAAGCCGCCTAAAATTTTTCCGGGGTAAGATGCCATTTTGATTACCTTCCAGCTTATAATAAAATCCATCTTGAAATCTGCGGCTGGCAGATGCTTTCCACCGTCCATCCGTCCGCTGCCCGCGGCTTAAGAATTTTGCAGGAAAAATAACGCAGTTTTGCAAGAAAACCGCATATAGAAACAAAAGATTAAACCAGATAATTCATTTATACTATATACAAAGCTATGGAGGAGAATAAAATGACAAACTCTACACAAATTATACGCCGGAAAAAACTGCGCCGCAAACGAAGACGCGCCCTCTTGCGCGTGGCTGTCCTGACAGGCTTTCTGGCCGTGATTGCTGCGGGGCTGCGTACAGCAGGAGATTATCTGCAAATCAGCAGGCTCGGCCGCGAAGATGGCCGCATTCAGGCAGCTTCTACCGTAACCGTAAAAAAGCCGGAGGAACGATTCAGTTCCCAGATTCAGAAGGATTTGAAAAAGAGTGCAGGCATGAGCAAAAATGCAGAAATTATTTATGAAAACCGGGACAGATATCCGGAAACCCTGCTGTCCGCATATCTGAACAACCCGGAAATGGAAGATTTTCTCGCCGGCTACCTGGATGCCGGCATTCCGCAGAGTACTGCCACGGAAGGGCTGACCGCACAGGAACAGCAGCAGGAATTTCCGCTGCTTCTGCAATGGGACAAGCGGTGGGGCTACGTGTCTTATGGCGGAAGCATCATCGGACTGTCCGGGTGCGGGCCGACCTGCCTGTCCATGGTACTCATATCCCTGACCGGACAGACGGACCAGACTCCTGCCCAGGTAGCCAGCTTCAGCGAAGCCAGCGGCTATTATGTCGAAGGAAGCGGGACTGCCTGGTCACTGATGACAGAAGGCGCATCCCGTCTCGGCCTGTCCGCACGGGAGCTGTCGTTAGACGAATCGGTTATGAAGGCTGCCCTGGACCGGGGCGAACCGATTATCTGTACCGTGGGTGCAGGGGATTTTACGACACAGGGACATTTTATACTCCTATATGATTATAATGAAGAAGGATTTCTTGTCAATGACCCGAACTGCATTGCCAGAAGCCAGCAGGCGTGGACGTTTGAACGGCTGCGCGGACAGATTAAAAATCTCTGGGCGTATACCTCCGCTCTCTAGATACGAAGGTATACTGCTCAGAAAACAGCATACAGCCGGTCTGCATCAGACAGTATCTGCTGCATTTCCCGGTCTGATGCTTCCTGGATAAATTTCTGTTTGGCCCGTGCCAGAAAGCGCGCATCCCGATAAAGCCCTGCAGCTGTGACAAGCAGTCCCCCGATATCCAGCAGCTTTGCATTTTTTGCAAGAAACGATACCGCTATATTTCCAGAAGCGGCCAGCGCATTGGAAACCAGCAGTATTTTACGAGTCCTGAGTTCAAACAAATCCCGGCTTCCGTCGCATTCCGGGCGGTAATACAGCCCATGCACAAAGCTGGCCAGCATATTAATCAGGACCGACAGGAGAGCGGATGTTCCTTCGATTTTACTGTCATGGACAAAGCATAAAAAATCATACTGGCTTTTGTACAGCTTTCCGGCAAGGGATTCGTGAAATGCCCCAAGAAGCGGCACCGGAAGCCCGGTTTTGGTATACATGTCCGATTTGTAATGCAGGGCCTGGCGGAACACAGCGGCCGGGAGCACATGCTCACTGCTTCGGACCCGCTGCACCGTTTCTGCAAACAGCTGTGGCAAAAGCAGTGTTTCATTTAACAGCTTCCCCTTTTTGACACGATAGGACAGCATTGGATTCAGCGTCATTGTATCGGTCAGGATATTTGCCGTGCCAAAAATCCAGCCCAGCACCGGGTCATGTCCTAACGTCTTATAGCGGTGGTAACGTCCTTCCAGATGAAGTCCCAGCTCTTTCGAGCCTGCGGTGACATCATAAGGCACGCCGGAAAAGATAATCTCCTTCCAGGTCTTTTCTTCCTGCCTTAACCGCCTGCCCTGATGCTTTTTCTCTGTGTCCCAGCCACTGTGCTTTTCCACAAATTCCTGTTTCAGCTTTTTAACAAGCGCGTCTCCTTCTTTTGCTGTCATCCGCTCTGCCGCATCAAATGTTCCGCCAATTTCCGGCATCAGTACCCAGCGCACCGTCTGCAGGGCCGCTGCAACAGCAATAAACGCCGCATCCACACCGCGAAGGCCGGTGCAGGAATCAAACTCCCGGCTGATGGTGTCCAGCTCCCTGTATGCCTTTTCAAATTCATCCTGTGATAAAAGGTCTTCCAGCCCGGCTTCAAACGGAACGGCCGCTTCTGCCTGGCGCACGATATCTTCCCAGCTCTCCACGAAAGCTTGCTTGTGCTTGCGGTTTTGAACTTCCGTCAGGGTTTGCCGGCTGCTGTCCGGCAGGCTGTACCCGAGTGACTGCAGCAGGCTTTCGCTTTCGGAAATCCGCTGCTCCAGCTGCGCGCGCATTTCATGGCTCTGCTGCTGCATATCACACAGCTGCCTGTGCTGGTAATACATGACCTTGTTTCTCTCTTTTTCTTCTTTTGAATAAGCATACCGGCCCATGTGCAATTCCCTCTTTCTGAAAACAGCAGTTATGACGCATACCCCAAATCATGCTTCAAATCCTGCACGGCTCTTGCCAGCAGGGTATTCAGGCTCTGCAGGTATTCCTGTCTTTCCCTGCTTTCATTCAGCGCCTGCTTCTGTGCCAGGATAACCGCCTGGTGCTTTATCAGCACTTCCTGGTAAAGGCGCTCTTTTTCCTGGCGCAGCTGCCTGTTTTTCATATGCACAGCCGTTCCAACACCTGCAGCTGCCAGTCCGGCTGCCGGAAGCGCCAGCACGAAAATACCAGCCACCATCGGCGACAGCAGGCCGCCCATAACAGCAGACGCCCCGGCTCCGGCAGCTGCCAGCCCGGATGTAATGCCCGCAGCACTCAGCCCGACGGTGCCCAGTCCGTAAAGAGCGGTAAACGAAATCGCTCCGCCAGCTCCGGCTCCGATTGCACCAAGCAGTACTTCCGGAATAGCACTTTCCCGGATTGTGCGTTTTTTGTCGCTTAAGGCATCCGATGCTTCGTTCACTACGTTTACAACCTGCTGGAGTGCCTCGACGCTTTGAAACTTCATTTCCTTTTTCTTTTTTATGTACCTGCCACTGCCCATTTCTTTTCTCCATCCCGCTGCGCTGTTTTATAAATATTTATCCATTTCCTTTACCGTCTCCAAAAGCCCTTCCATCAGGCCGCCGGCCTGCTCTGCTTTCTGCCTTGTACTGCCGCCAAGCTCTGCGGCCTGCTGCGTGCCTGCCGCCACTTCCTCACTGACTGCCGAAATATGGTGAATGCTTTCTACAATTGCATTATTGGATTCCAGGACATCTTCTATCTTTTGATAAATCTCCCGCACATTTCCATGAAGCCCTTCCATGCGGCTGCCAATCTCCGAAAACTGTGTGCTTGCATGCTCAATCATCTCATATTCCGTACCAGTTGCCGCCATAACATGGTTCACGGTATTTTTCGCCGTATCAGCATTTCTTTTCAGTTCTTCCACAATTCCCCGGATCCGCTCCGTCAGGCTTCTTGTCTCGTCTGCAAGTACCCGGATTTCCTCAGAGACTACGGCAAATCCCCGCCCGGCATCCCCGGCCCTGGCGCTTTCAATCGACGCGTTCAGCGCCAGCAGGTTCGTCTGGCTGGATATGGAAAAAATCTGTTCTGTAATTTCTTCGACCGATTTTGCATTCGCAATCAGGCTTGAAACCGAAGAAACGACCTGTTCATTGGCTTCTTTCGTTTTATGCGCCTGCTGCTGCAAGCTGTCCACGGTCTGCTGCCCGTCCCTGACTGCGGCTTTGGAGTTCTCTGCCATCGCAATCATTTCATCCGACATCTGCTTTGTCTCTACAATCATATTCTGAATATTGCCAGTCATTTCGGTCTGCTGCCCGATGCTTTCTGCATTGCTGCTGTTCCCCTGTGCAATTCCATCCAGCTCCGATACCGTAGCATCCACATACTGTCCCAGCTGGCGGATATGCTCTGCTGCCTGCGTACTGTTTTGCTTTACCGCAGCCGCTGTTTTCAGTACCTCATGCAGCAGCTCTGTGCTCTTTTCCTTTTCCTGATTGATGCTGGCTATCTTTTTTGCATTGTTATCATTGGAAATCCATGTCGTCCCGCAGAGCACTGCCATATACACAATAACCGATGCCCCCTGCAGCAGAAGGGATGTACTGTTGAGCGCAGCCCCGGAATGCATGTGCCCCAGCACTGCCCCAATGTAAATAATATCCGCCACATTTACCACGCCGAATGCTGCCGCAATGCCCAAAATAAGCTTGAAATCATAGTATAAAATATAAATAACCGTCAGCGGAAAAACCATAATAAATACAAGGTCATTCTGTGCACCAAATACTGCCATCCCATAAACAGCCAGATAACCAGCCATGGAAATATACGGAAATACGGCACTGTCTTTTTTGCGGAAATAAACGGCATAACAGGCCGCCATGGAAATAATCACAGTCAGGTCAACCGTAACTGCAAAGGCAGCACTGATATTTCCCTGTGCATAATCCCCGATATAGCCAAAAAACAGAATCAGGTCAATAATCGTAATAATAGTCAGCGCAAACCGGTTTACCCTTTTTTCTTTCCCTGAATTTTTTTTAATACCATCATCTTTCAGCATTGTCTTAGCTTCCTCCCCGCTTCTAAAAATAATCCGGATTCTGCCTGAATTATATCAGAAAAATAACAGAAAAGAAAGATATCTGGTACTATTTACATGTTTTTATGTACAGAAAGTTACTGTTCACACAGGACTTTGCAGTGTCTGCCCCAGGGGCATTCACTGCAAAGTCCGTAAGAAAGTGAGTCACGGAGTGAGCAGTAACTACAGAAAAAAGACTGCTGCCAGAATCTGTACGGCCAGCATCACGGGCAGCCCGATTGCAAAACAGGGCTTCTGTGTCTTATGCCGGAAAATTTTCATTGCCAGCAGCCCGCCAGCCGCACCGCCGGCTGCTGCAAATCCCAATAAAGTACGCTCCCTGATTCTCCACTTTCCATGGACAGCCTTCCATTTGTCTGCCCCAAAAAGCACGAATGTTATCAGGCTGGCCGCCAGCAGGTAACCATGCACAATTCCATTGTATTCCAGCATCATAACAGCCTGTCTGCCCACTCGGCTTCCCGAAAGCCCACAAGCACTTTATCATCAGCTGCAAGAACCGGGCGCTTTACCAGCATGCCATTTTCTGCCAGCAGCTTCAGCTGTTCTTCCTCACGCATCGCAGGCAGCCTGTCTTTTAACTTCATTTCTTTGTACACAAGCCCGCTTGTGTTGAAAAATTTCTTAAGCGGCAGCCCGCTTTTTTCATGCCACTCCTTTAACTCGCCGTAAGACGGATGCTCGTCCGCAATATGGCGCGCCGTGTAAGCTATCTGATGCTCGTCCAGCCATTTTTTCGCCTTCTGGCAGGTGGAGCATTTTGGATAATGTAAAAACAGCATTTTGTTTCCCCTCTCTGGAGCATTTTTTAACATGCTCTGGTTGTGTCTTTGGATTTATTTCTGATTATAGCATTGTTGTTCTGTAATTGCCAGTACAAACGTTACTGGTCACGGAGTGAACAGTACTTTAATCCCTGGAATGTATTTGAAAAATGCTTTTCAAACACATTCCAGTCATGTTATAATAAAAAACGCAGATAATTCTGCAGGTTTGGGAGGTGGGTAAAATGTCTGCTTTAGAAAAGACCATAGATTTGTTATATGCCCTTCCAGAAAATCAGGTGGAAACAATCTACAGCTTTGTACAGTTTCTTCATTCACAGCAGGAAACAGAAAAACCTGCCGGAAAAGAATCCCTGGATGATATATTCAGAAATATTATTGGTGTCCTGCCAGATACAGGCAAGACGCTGGATGAATACAGGGAAGAAAGGATATGTGAAAAATAGGAAGCTGCTGATTGATACGAATGTGATTCTTGATATGGTCTTTCAGCGCAAAAAGCTGCGTGATACACATTTTTATCCTCGTGTCTGCCAGCTATTCTTTCCGCCATACAAAGCGGTCAACAATCCCCGTATAGCTTTGAATGATTTTAACAATTTTGCTGCTTACATTCCGGTCCCCGTAATCCGGCACGGGAATGCCGTAATCCCTGTTCCGGTTCATCCGGAGGCTTAATTCCGCTGCCTGCAGCAGGCCTTCTGTATCAATTCCGCTTAACACAAAACACCCTTTATCCAGGGCTTCCGGACGTTCCGTGCTGGTGCGGATGCAGACGGCTGGAAACGGCTTTCCTATGGAAGTAAAAAAGCTGGATTCTTCCGGCAGCGTGCCGGAATCTGAAATGACAAGAAATGCATGTGCCTGCAGGCAGTTATAATCATGAAATCCCACCGGCTCATGGGCAATTATGCGGGAGTCCAGCTGAAACCCGGACAGCTCCAGCCGCCTGCGTGACCGCGGATGGCAGGAATATAAAACCGGCATATCATATTTTTGTGCCAGCGCATTGACGGCCTGAAACAGTGACTGGAAGTTAGCTTCCGTATCAATATTTTCTTCCCTGTGGGCTGACAGCAGGATATAGCTGCCCGGCCGGATGTCTGTCCCGGTTTCCCGGCTGAGCCTGCCGTGGATATCTGAATCCAGGACCGCCTGCAGGTTCCTGTGCAGTACCTCTGCCATGGGAGAGCCTGTCACAAACGTCCGTTCCTTTGGCATCCCGCATTCAATCAGGTAGCGGCGTGCATGTTCCGAATAAGCAAGGTTCACATCCGAAATAATATCCACAATCCGCCGGTTTGTTTCTTCCGGCAGGCACTCATCCTTGCACCGGTTCCCGGCTTCCATGTGAAAAACAGGGATATGCAGCCGCTTCGCGCTGATTGCAGACAGGCAGGAATTCGTATCGCCCAGTACAAGCAGGGCGTCCGGCTCAAGCTTCTGCATCCAGTCATAAGAACGGCTGATGATATTCCCAATCGTGCTCCCCAGGCTGTCCCCCGCCGCATCCAGGTATACCTGTGGCGCATCCAGCTCCAGGTCTTTGAAAAACACGCCGTTCAGGCTGTAATCATAATTCTGTCCCGTATGGCACAGAACCGTATCAAAATATATGCGGCATTTCCGGATAACTTCTGAGAGCCTTATGATTTCCGGGCGGGTGCCTGCGATAATCATCAGCTTCAGTTTTCCGTTATCCTGCCAGCCTGTATTTCCTGCATCGCTGTTCATCTTTTCCTCCTATTGATTCTGTTTATTATTTCGGGCAGCAGGGCCTGTGCAGCAGCATCCATGCCGTTCATTCTGCACCGCACGCACGTGCGCTGTCATCCGGAAGAACTGCTGCCTCATAAAACGTGTCCGGATGCTCCGGGTCAAACGCTTCATTTGCCCACATCACGGTCACCAGGTTTTCCGTGCTGCTCAGGTTGATAATATTATGCGTATATCCGGGCAGCATCTGCACTGCACGCATCTGCCCGCCTGTCACTTCGAATTCCATCAGCGGATACGGCTTTCCTGTTTCGGGATCCATGCCGATTTTTCTTTCCTGAATCAGCCCGCGGCCGCTTACAACAACAAAAATCTCTGATTTGGAATTGTGCCAGTGCTGTCCCCGGACGCTTCCAGGCCTGGCGACATTCACGCTCACCTGCCCGCATCCGGCTGTCCTGAAAAGCTCTGTAAAGATTCCCCTGTTATCCACATGCATGGCAAGGTCATAAGCCGCAGAACCTTCCGGAAGGTAAGAAAGGTATGTGCTGTAAAGCTTCTTTTCAAAAGACCCTTCCGGGATATCCGGCAGCACAAGTGTCTGCGGCTGCTGCTTAAATTTTTCCAGAAGGCCTGAAATCTCTCCCAGGCTGACGCGGAATGTCCCGGGCACATGGCAGAATTTTCCGCTGCTGTCCGCCACGGGGGCAGGGCCGTCATATCTGCAGTGCTGCTCTTTTCCTTCCAGCGCATCCAGCATTCCGTTAACCAGGTCATCAATATATAACAGTTCCAGCACCGTATTCCGGTCATCCACCGTGTATTCCAGGTTATGCGCAGCGGCATGGCAGAACGTCGCCACGGCCGAATTGTACCCCGGCCTGCACCATTTTCCAAACAGATTGGGAAAACGGTACACAAGCACTTTCACATGATATTCCTGCCCGTACTGGAAAAGCAGTTCTTCCCCGGCCTTCTTGCTCCTGCCATACGCAGAATCCGCATAGCGCCCCTCCAGCGATGCCTGGACAGACGAGCTGTACATAACCGGGCACCTGTTATGGAATGCCTTCAGTTTTTCCAGCAGGATTCCTGCAGAATCATAATTGCCCTTCATAAACTCATCCGGATCCTGCGGCCTGTTAACCCCTGCAAAATGAAACACAAAATCGGCATCCCTGCAATACCCTTCCAGCGCTTCCTCCCCGCCGGCATCCAGTTCAAATATCCGTTCAATATGGATGCCCGGCCTTGTCCTGTCTTTTCCATCCCTTATATTTTTCAGGTTTTCCACGAGGTTGCGTCCCGCAAATCCCGCAGAGCCTGTCACCAGTATATTCAACGCCATCCCTCCCTGCATCCGGCAAGCTGCTGCCTGACGTAATCTGTTTCCAGCAGCTTTTTCACGGTTCCTTCCACATCCAGCAGCCTTGTATTATGGCTTGTGTAAGCTTCCCCTGTTTCCGCCCGGCTGCCGTCCGTAAAATATTTATCATAATTTAAGTCCCGGTTATCCGCAGATACGCGGTAATAATCCCCCATATCCTCAGACCTTGCACGCTCCTCTTTTGTCATCAGTGTTTCATACAGCTTCTCGCCATGCCTGGTTCCAATCACCCGGACGCCCGTATCTCCAAAAAGCCGACGCACAGCCGAAGCCAGGACGCCTATTTCCGCCGCATCCGCTTTCTGGATAAAAAGGTCTCCCGGCCTGGCATGCCCAAACGCAAACCTGACCAGCTCCACGGCCTCATCCAGGCTCATAAGAAACCGCGTCATCCGCGGATCTGTCACGGTAACCGGATTTCCAGACTTAATCTGTTCCGTAAACAGGGGAATGACAGAGCCCCTGGAGCACATCACGTTTCCATACCTCGTGCAGCAGATTACTGTTTCACCCCGTTCCGCAGCCACCCTGGCATTGGCCTGCACGACATGCTCCATCATCGCCTTGCTTGTCCCCATTGCATTAATCGGATAGGCCGCCTTGTCCGTGCTCAGGCATACCACCCGCTTCACGCCCGTATCAACTGCTGCATGCAGGATGTTGTCCGTCCCTTCCACGTTCGTCCGCACTGCTTCCATTGGAAAAAACTCGCAGCTTGGCACCTGCTTTAACGCTGCTGCATGAAAAATATAATCCACGCCAGCCATCGCGTCGTATACCGACTGCAGGTTTCTGACATCCCCGATATAAAATTTTACTTTAGAAGCATGTTCCGGATGCGCGGCCTGCAGCTCATGGCGCATTTCGTCCTGTTTTTTTTCATCCCTGGAAAAAATACGGATTTCCCTGATGTCTGTTTCCAGAAAATGCCTGAGCACTGCATGCCCGAAGGAACCCGTGCCCCCTGTAATCAGCAGTGCCGAATCTTTAAATAAGCTCATTTTTCCTAGTCCTTTCCTGAATTCTTAAAAGCAAAAGCTGTGTGTTTATCTGGCCGGAGCCTGGCCTTTTTATAAAACCGTATAAAAAAAGCAGAGGGAAATCCTCTGTTTTTTCCTGTACTTTTGAATCTGGTGAATCAATGCTGTAATTATCACTCATATGCCGAATTCCCTGCGGAATTCCTCGTCAGCGTCATCAGGGGTATAAGTTTTCCCGTCTTTAAGGACTCAATGCCTTTCATAAATTCTGCATCTATTTCTTGACGAATCATGCTCCTGATAGCAGCAGATTTTTTTGCTGGAAGGCAAAGGCCAGGAGGCATTCCCTGTGTAAGCACAATCTGACTGTACAGTATCTGTATTGCACTGGAAGGGGAACTTCCAAGCTGCTTCAAGATATTTTCTGCATTTTCTTTTAAATTTGTATCTATGCGTGTGTAAACTGCTGATTTATATGTGATAAATTTATCTATGAGGGGTGTCTCGTTTTCATATGTCTAAGAGCCCTCTATTCATATGTCTGCGTCCGTATCATTTTCCCTAATTTTTCATCCATATCATCAGGCACAGTTCCACTGAATCCGCCTACCGTATACAGCGTGATTTCTCCAAAATATACCCTATTATTTACAAGATAAAAATCAATTCTAGACTGCATCATTCCTCTTGAAAGGCATCTGGCATATTTCAGCATTTCTTCCAGCTTTTCTGGCCTGTTTTCCGTAAAGTCCGCAATACCCCAGTTCCAGTCAAAAGAAAATTCCTGTTTTGTCCATTCCGTATCATAAACACCTTCCACATGTTCTGCCCCGCCCCTATGAAATCTATTGTAAAATACAGCAATATATTTGGGATTTCCATTGAAGCAATATACTTTATAATCCTTTGGCAGTTCTCCATCTTCATCTCGAAGAAGTTCTTCACAAATAATTTTAGGCCGTATTCCTTTATAAGCCCACTCTCTGCCTTGCAGATACTGATTACGCTTTAATGCGCGATTCAATTTTTTCTTCGTCTTTTCATGATTTAGCTGGCGTTTGTCCTCACATATAACAACACTTCCAGAATCATGGCTGCATTTTAAAACAAAGCTGTCTGGGAGCTCATCAAAATTTATATCATCATATGAATTATAAACTCCGTAAGTACGAATCAGAATATTTGAATTCAGTTTCTTTGAAATATATTTTTTCACTGCAATTTTATCTGCAAAAATATGGTATTTAAACTCATGGTCATTTAATTTCATCCATTGTATTTTTTCGTTAAA
>ERZ778516.2020-NODE-2020-length-14255-cov-7.911056_pt1 | contig 14255 bp, 15 predicted proteins | sample MGYA00510342_ERZ778516 | MGnify/ENA primary metagenome ERZ778516 (study PRJEB29527, sample SAMN07138961) | mouse gut metagenome | material: feces | host: mouse | place: China:Nanjing | collected 2016-01-25 ...
TATAATTATTTAATAATCAAAGGGTTAAATCGCCCTAGTCTAAAAATTGTCATATGCTAAGAATATTGCCACATAATAAATGTAGAATTGCGGTATATCGTAATTAGTGGTTTTCGGTGTGAATAGTATTTTTTTTCAGATATATAATTCTGTCACAAACATTTTATATAAACCTACAAAATTACATTATTATGAGATTTGTTTTATTATCAATGCTGATTGTTGCATTAGGTCTGACTTCTTGTCAGAAAAATGCAGACATGATGTCTAAGCAAGAACAATTACATTCTTCTGAGGACTGTTCATCTGATGCTATTGCTTCATTAATTAAATTAGTTAATGAAATTTGGGAGATAAAACCAACGGCTTCGTATGAAGAAGTTGAGAGTTTCGTGTGGGATAAGTTCGGTAATCAAATTTCTGAGACGAAAAGTGACATATCGTACGAAGTCTCTCAATATGCTTTTGAAGTATTAAGCCAAATGCAAATAGTGGATCCGTCAGATTATATGACAAAAGACAATTATATTGCATCTCTCAATATGATAATTGATACTAATGCTGATAATTTGACAGAGTATGAAAAGAATGCTCTCTATCTCACTGTTATTGTTTCCAGTGAAATAATTGAATTAAAATATGGGGGTGGGACACCATTGACAAAAGCGGAATGGTGGGATAATACAAAAGCATGGGTAGAACGGCAATGGGATGATTGGGGGAAATGCGCAGCAGGAATAGTTGGTGGTGCTGGAGGCGGCTTTTTAGGTGGTGCGGCAGCTGGATCTGCTGTTCCATGGCTTGGGACGGTCGTTGGTGGTGTGGTTGGTGGTATATCAGGAGGACTTGGAGGTGCAGCAGCGGCATGTTAATATGAAAACTTGTCATAAGCTGACGGTTTTTAATACTGTCTATATTATTACGATGCTTATGCTGTCGCTTCTGATGATTGATGGAATAATCGGCAGGAGCATAGCAGCTTTAGTATATCTGTTTTCTATCTTTTTTGTAACTATTTGCTATGGATTCTTGCGTAGAAAGTACATGTAGATAGGTTGTAAATAAAAAAAAGAGGGTGACTGGATCTGTCCTTAGACATTTTAGCCACCCTCTTTGGGTCTATAAGCACAATGCCTGACAACCTTTCGTGAAGCATAAATAACTATCACTTAACGTTCTGCTGAAAAACGATTCCCATGAACCTGGGAACTTTTTTACCATAGGATTGAGTATTACATCATTATGCCCCCCCCATACACACAATCAGGCCGCTGTAAGTTTGTACCTGAAATGCCATCCCTCATAGAGCTATACGCAATGCCAATTGGAAAATAAATCATAAGGTCTCCAAGCCAATGCAAGATTGGTTTGGAGACCTTATGATTCAAATTGTGCTCTGGCAGCCGGCATATGCCAAGCAAGAAAGCCCTGTCAGCAGAAGTCCGCCGCCTTTTCCATCTTGGCCTTTATCTGCTCCGTGCACAGGTTGCCGAGACTGCCTATATGCGTGTGGTTCAGGCTTTGGGCGGTCAGCCCCGCGTGTCCGGCTTCTGATGTCGGGCTGCCGGCATTGCATCCTTCAGTTGTGCATCCGGAAGGCTTGTAATGGAAACGCCCTTCGTTAACCTCAATTCCCACGCTGCGGTAGGCGTCTCTGAAAGGCATTCCGTTAAGCGTGCGCATGTTCACTTCTTCCACGGTGAAAAGATGCTCATACAGAGACGAGTCAAGGATATCCTTTTTTATTATGATGTGCTGCAGCATGTAGTCTGCCATGAACAGACTCTTGTGCATCAGTTCAAGGGCAGGGAAAAGTATGTCCTTTAGCAGCTGGAAATCGCGGTGATACCCGTGAGGCATGTTGCTGCACAGCAGGCTGATTTCATTTTCCGTGGACATTATCCTGTTGCAGTTGCCACGCATTATCTCCCATACGTCAGGATTCTTCTTATGTGGCATGATGCTGGAGCCTGTGGTAAGCTCATCCGGGAATTTTATGAAACCATAATTCGGACACATGTACATGCAGCAGTCTGCCGCGAATTTGTTGAGCGTGAGCGCTATGGCTCCCATGGCTGAAGCGACGGCCCTTTCCGTCCTGCCGCGGCTCAGTTGTGCTGCGACTGCATTGTATTCCGGCTGTGCGAAACCGAGGAGTTCCGTGGTCATCATCCGGTCAAGCGGAAACGAACTTCCGTATCCCGCGGCAGAACCCAATGGGTTCATATCTGTCACGGCATATGCCCCGCGGAGAATGTACATGTCATCAGCAAGGGCCTCTGCATATGCGCCGAACCATAGCCCGAAAGATGAAGGCATGGCTATCTGTCCGTGCGTATAGCCCGGAAGCAGGACATCCTTGTATTTCTCGCTCAAGTCCTGCATTGTCCTGAACAGGGACAGTACCTCTTCGCGTATCTTTCCGACCTCCTCTTTCAGGAATAGCTTGATATCTACAAGCACCTGGTCGTTGCGCGAACGGCCGGAATGTATCTTCTTGCCGATGTCGCCGAGCCTGCGTGTCAGCAGAAGCTCGATTTGTGAATGTATGTCCTCCACGTCGTCCTCCAGGATGAATGTTCCGGACTCTATTTCCTCAAGTATTCTGTCAAGTCCTTCCGTGAGGGTCGCCAGCTCGTCCCCGGACAGCAGTCCTATGGATTGCAGCATCTTGATGTGTGCCTTTGACCCGTTGGCGTCATGTCTGGCCAGCCTGAGGTCAAGAATGCGGTCGTTTCCTACCGTGAAATTTTCCACAAGGTCAGTTGCTTGTGTGCCTTTGCTCCATAAAGTGCTCATGATGAATTTGCTTCTTTTGTATTTTTCTGTCCGTCTTCAGGCACGTCCGGCTATGCGTCCGAATGCCTTTATGAAATTTATATATCCTCTGATTCCTTCTTCAATCTCGCTGACAAGCACGAACTCGTCGGCCTTATGCGAGCGTGCCGAATCTCCGGGACCCATCTTTATTGCATCACATCCTATCCTCATCCAGTCTGAGGTCGTCGGGGATGAAAACGTTTCCGTTCCTGTCAAGGTCGCGGTCTCAAGCAGAGGAGAGCCTTCCCTTGTCGCGCTTGACCGGTTTTCCAAGTTGCGCGCGTTCAGCCTGCTTCTGCAGATGCTCTGCAGCTCATTGAGGATTTCCGCGTTGGAATATTCGTCAGTCGGCCTGATGTCTATGACAAAGCTGCATTTGTCCGGTATGACGTTATGGGCGGTTCCTGCATTTATCTGGGTTATATTCAGGTTTACCATTCCCATCATGCGTGAGACCTTTCCGAATGCATGTCCACGTATCTTGGCAATGTCTTCCATTGCGATATAAATCGCGTTTACTCCCTCATTTCTTGCCGCATGTCCGCTGGCACCATATGCACATGCGTCTATTACGAGGAGGCCTCTTTCGGATGTGGCTGCTTTCATCCGTGTCGGTTCACCTACTATGGCATGTCTGATGTGGCTAAGTCTCTTTTGCCATAGACTGCGCATCCCGCCTTGTCCGGACCTCTCTTCTTCGCATGTAAGCGCAAGAGTCAGATTGATTTTTTCTTGGCATTCCGGCTGCTTCCGTGAGCTTTCCGCAAAATATATGAATGCCGCAATCATCGCTACTGCTGATGCGCCGTCGTCATTGCTGCCGAGTCCGGCCACGACCTCTTCGGGCTGCAGCTCCCTGCCTGTCATTGCGCTGATTCTCTTTGCCGCTTCTGTCCGGTCCGGAATGTACGGGTCGAAACTGTATTCCGGTGCCGGTGCTACAGTGTCGATGTGGGCACAGAGCATCAAAGCGGGAGCGGACGGATCTGTAATGTGCTCTGATACAATGTTGTTGCCTATGCGCTCATGCCGGATGCCCTTGCTGTCCAGCCACGCGCTGATATGTGAACATACTTCCTGCTCACAGAATGATACCGACTTTATGGCAATCATATCCCTGAGCAGCGCAGTGGCTGAGGCTGTCATGCCTTTGATTTCGTCAGTGCAGTTCATCCGTACTGGTTTTTGAGTGTCCTGTAAGCACCGTCCCGATGTTGCCGAGAAGATTTCTTGCATGTTTGATTGTCACTCTGGATACTCCGGAACTGATGGCTTTGAATGCTCCTGACAACTTCGGTATCATGCCGTCCGCTATCTTTCCCTCAGCACGAAGCCGGCAGAACATCCCGTTGTCCATTTCCGTGATTATGCTTGAATCATCGTCACGGTCGTAAAGCACACCGTCTTTCTCAAAACAGAATGTCAGTTCCACTTCATCATGTACGGAGTCCTCCGCAGTGCCATGTCCGGTCAGGGCCATGGCAACGGAAGACGCTATGGTGTCCGCATTGGTATTCAGCAGATTGCCGTTCCCGTCATGATTTATGGCGCACAATACCGGCACGATGCCTGCCCCAATAAGCATATGTAGGAAACCTGCATTCACGCCTGACGCATCAACATCACCGACATATCCGTAATCAACCATTCTGAATTCATCCGGGCCTGGGCTTGCTGCATTTTCCGGCAGTGCGGCAGCCGCTACTTTTATCGGTGGACGTTTCCTTGCGCAGATTGCATTGCCGTCAGCACCGCTAAGTCCTGCCGCATTGCATCCTTCAGCCTGAAGAAGAGCCACGATGTGCTTGCTGCACCAGCCTGCATAGGCCATTGTAACTACCTGAAGCGTCTGTGCGTCAGTCACCCGCCGTCCTTCAATCATGACCGGAGTCATCCCGAGGTCTTTCTGCAGCCGGCTTGCCATGACGCCTCCGCCATGCACCAGCACTTTCTGGCCTGGCATTGAGGCAAAGTCTTTCACGAACGCACGGAGCATTTCCGGGTTTTCGACAACATTGCCTCCTATTTTGACTACATGTATCATTGCTGTACTACTGAATTAAAGCTCCTTGAGAATCTCTTTCAGCACCGCCTGTGCAGACACGACCCTGTTGGCGGCTTCCGGTATGACTATTGACTGCGGGCTTTCAATCACTTCGTCAGTCACTATCATGTTTCTGCGCACAGGCAGGCAGTGCATGAAGAACGCATTGTCCGTAAGAGCCATCTTCCGGGCATCTACTGTCCAGTTTCTGTCCGTGCTGAGAACCTTTCCATAATTTTCCCCCTCATATGCCGACCAGTTTTTCGCATATATGAAATCCGCTCCCTCGAATGCCTTTTCCTGGTCATATTCCACATGGGCCTTGCCGACGAATGCCGGGTCCAGCTCATATCCCTCCGGATGAGTTATGACGAAATCATATCCAGCCCAATTCATTCCCTCCGCAAATGAGTTCGGCACTGCCTGCGGGAGAGCTTTCGGATGCGGAGCCCATGTCAGCACCACTTTGGGCCTGTCCTTTTTCTTGAACTCTTCTATAGTTATAAGGTCAGCGAAAGTCTGGAGAGGATGCCTGGTGGCTGCTTCCATGCTGAAAACCGGCTTGCCTGAATATCTTATGAACTGGTTGAGGATGATTTCTGCGTAATCTCCGTCCCTGTCCGTTAGATTGGCGAACGCGCGCACTCCTATTATGTCGCAGTAGCATCCCATTACAGGAATTGCCTCAAGGAGGTGTTCCGGCTTGTCCCCGTCCATTATGACGCCCCGCTCTGTCTCAAGCTTCCATGCTCCCTGGTTCACGTCCAGGACGATTACGTTCATGCCAAGGTTCATCGCTGCTTTCTGGGTGCTTAGCCTTGTACGCAGGCTTGAATTGAAGAATATCATCAGCAGTGTCCTGTTCCTGCCGAGCTCCTGGTCCGCAAACGGGTTCTGCTTTACGTATCTTGCCGCTTCGAGTGCCTTTGAAAGGTCTCCGAACTGGGTTATTGATGTGAAATGTCTCATAATACAAATTAAATTCTTATTTTTGCCGCCCTTTAACCGCGGCCGCCTCCTGTGTGCGGCTGCCTTTTGACTGACATTCAATGCCGACAAAAAAACAGCAGCGTACCGGGCATCTTGCCCTTTTAGGTTCAAATGTTATATGGGGCGTCATGGCCCCGGTGTCCAAATTCGTCCTCGCGGGCGGAATAATCTCCTCGGCTCTCCTGACCGATTTGCGCATACTTGCCGGCACTGTCCTGTTCTGGATTGCCTCCATGTTCACAAAGCGGGAGAAAGTTGACAGGAAAGACTATATCAAACTTTTCGGTGCGGCTTTGTTTTCCACAACGCTCAACCAGATATGCTATGTCAAGGGCGTTTCCCTCACTTCTCCGGTAGATGCCACAATCTGCACATCTACTCTTCCCATCTGGACCATGCTCATGGCAGCTGCCTGGCTCCGTGAACCTGTCACCGGAAAGAAAGCTGGCGGCGTGCTGCTTGGCCTTTGCGGTGCCCTCATACTTGTACTTTTCGGTGTGCATTCTGCTTCTGGCAGCACTTCCAATCTCTGGGGTGACATCCTTTGCCTGCTTTCACAGGTCTGCTACGGAGTGTATCTCGTGTTTTTCCAGGACATAATCCGGAAATATTCGCCTGTCACCCTCATGAAGTGGAAATATACCTTTGCAGCAATGATGCTCCTGCCGTTCTCTTTCCGGGACTTTTCCGGTGTGCAGTGGGCCTCGCTTCCTTTGGAGCAGTGGGCCGGCCTGGGCTATGTGCTGCTTTTCGGTACATTCCTGAGCTATCTCATGGTGCCGCTCGGACAGAAATATCTGCGTCCTACGCTTGTTGCCATGTACAATTATCTCCAGCCTGTGGCAGCGGCCGCCGTGGCGATAATGTGGGGACTTGACACGTTCAGCATTGTCAAAGTAGTTGCAGTTGCCCTGATTTTTGCCGGAGTGCTTATTGTCAACAGGAGCAAGGCGGCAGAAAGCCGGTAAACGCAGGTATCTTGTCAGGAATCCTCTTCTTAAGCCTGGCCGGTGAGTTCCTTCCAGGCTTTCACGAAGGTTTCTGCAGTGTCCTGCGAAATCGTCAGTGATGGAAGGAGCCTGATTACGGATGCTCCGGCCGCTCCCGTGAAGAAATGTCTTTCAAACAGAAGCCTGTCCCGCAGGCCTGCAAATCCCTCATTCAGCTCAAGTCCTATCATAAGTCCCTTGCCTCTGTACTCCCTAATGGACTTGTCTCCCTCGAATGCCTTGCGGAAATATTCTCCTGTTCTTGCAGCATTCTCTACAAGGTGCTCATTCTCAATGATGTCAAGTACGGCCAGTGCAGCCGTGCATGCAAGATGATTCCCTCCGAACGTGGTGCCGAGCATCCCGTATTCCGCTTTTACTGCCGGGCTAAAAAGGACTCCTCCTATCGGGAAACCGTTTGCCATTCCTTTGGCTGTCGTTATGATGTCGGCCCTGACTCCATGATGCTGGTGGGCGAAGAATTTTCCTGTGCGTCCATATCCCGACTGTATCTCGTCAAGGACAAGCAGGCAGCCGTATTTGTCACAAAGGGAGCGCAGGCCGTGCAGAAAATCCGAGCTTGGCTCATATATCCCGGCCACTCCCTGTATGCCTTCTATTATTACGGCGGCGAAATCTCCCTTTGACAATTCCTTTCCGGCAGCTTCGAGGTCATTCAGCTCTGAAAACACCACATTCCCTGTCCTGTTGAAAGGGGACTGTATCTTGGGGTTGTCAGTGGCTGCGACTGCTCCGGAGGTTCTTCCGTGGAAAGCTTTCCTGAATGCGAGCACCTTGCTTTTCCCTGTGTGGAATGATGCCGTCTTGAGCGCATTTTCATTCGCTTCCGCCCCGCTGTTGCAGAGGAAAAGCGAATAGTCTTCGTATCCGCATACTTTTCCGAGCTTTTCAGCAAGCTCTTTCTGCAGGGAATTCTGCACGGCATTGGAATAGAAGCCAAGCTTGCCGAGCTGATTTGTGAGCATGCCCACATAGTGAGGGTGGCAATGTCCCACGGAAATTACCGCATGCCCTCCGTACATGTCCGTGTACTCGATGCCGTCCTTGTCCCAGAGTTTGGTGTCAAGTCCCCTGACAGGCTCGATGTCCCATAATTTATATACTTCGAAAAGATTCATCTTTACTGTTTGTTTTTAATATACGGTGTCCAGTGTCAGAATGCGGATGGCTTGAGTTTCAGCCCGCATGCCTCATCCAGTCCGAACATAAGGTTCATGTTCTGCACAGCCTGTCCTGCCGCGCCTTTTATAAGGTTGTCTATGATTGAGCTTATATGGACATATCCGTCATGAAGCTCCACATGGAGAAGTGCCTTGTTGGTGTTGACCACTTCTTTGAGCGAAATGTTCTCCCGGCTGTGGAATACGAATGGCGATGCCGCATAATACTCTTCATAAATCTGCCTGTAGCTGTTTTCGGACAGTCCCTCTTTCGCATTTGTATATACGCTTGCGAATATGCCGCGCGTGAAATCTCCTCTCATGGGCACGAAATTGACACGTGGCTCAATCCCGCTGCCGGACTCATGTGCAAGACTTTTCTTTATTTCGGCCAAGTGCTGGTGCGTGAACAGCTTATATATGGACATGTTGCCGCTCCTGTAGCTGAAATGCGTGGTCTCTCCAGGCTTTTTTCCTGCTCCCGTAGAACCTGTGATGGCCGTAACATGGATTTCGTCCTCAATCAGCCCGGCCTTTGCCAGGGGGAGCAAGGCAAGCTGTATGGCAGTTGCAAAGCATCCCGGATTGGCTATGTCGTGAGCCTTGCGTATTTCCTCCTTTGCACTTTCGCACAGTCCGTATATGAAATTCCTTCCTGCGTATTCGCCGTCCAGCCTGAAATCGTTGCCGAGGTCAATTATCCTGCAGTTACCGCTTATGTCATGGTTGTCAACGAATTGCCTTGAAATTCCGTGCCCGAGGCAGAGGAACAGCACATCCGGGTCATTCAGCTCTTTACCGAAGCACAGGTCAGTCTCCCCGAGAAGGTCACGGTGTACCTGTGACACAGCCGTGCCTTCTGATGATGTAGTCGTGGCCGCCACAATCTCAACTTCAGGATGGTTGAGAAGGATGCGGAAAAGCTCTCCTCCGGTATATCCTGTACCTCCTGCTATTGCGACCCTTATTTTTTTGCTTGTATTCATTTTTTTCTGCCGGGATTATTCTTCGCTGCCTGCCTCTGCGCTTCCGTTTACGCTGTAATATATTTTCAGAGGGTTTGCTATGACCTTTGTGAATCCGATTACGTCGCGTCCTGTGTAAGAGTTGTTTATCTCTCCGTAGGCGCCGAATTTTGAACTCATGAGGTCATGCTTGCTCTTGCATCCGAGCACAGAGAAGTGGTATGGCATGAGCGCAATCTCCACATCACCTGTCACATGCTCTTCCATGCTTTCCATCATGGATTCCATGTCTCTCATAACCGGGTCAAGATACATTGCCTCATGCATCTGCTGGCCGTACCATCCGGCAATCTGCTCTTTCCAATAAAGCTGGCCCTTTGTGAGCACATGCTTCTCGAGAAGATGATGTGCCTTGATGATAATCATCGGGGCTGCGGCCTCGAAGCCTACGCGTCCCTTTATCCCTATGATGGTGTCACCGATGTGGATGTCGCGTCCTATCCCGAACGGGGCCGCTGCATCGCGCACAGCCTTTATCACCTCAACAGGGCTCATCTGCACGCCGTTGAATGAGGTCGGCTCTCCTTTCGTGAATCCGATTCTGATGTGCTCCGGCTCTGTCTTTGTGACTTTTGTCGGATAGGCCTCCTCAGGAAGATAACCGTCTGACGACAAGGTCTCCACGCCTCCGATGCTTGTGCCCCAAAGGCCCTGGTTGATTGAATATTTCGCCTTTTCCCATGAGAAATCAAAGCCGTGCTTCTGCAGGTAATCTATTTCATATTGGCGTGTGAACCCGAATTCCCTTACCGGCGCGATGATTTCCACCTCAGGTGCGAGAATCTCGAACACTATGTCAAAGCGCACCTGGTCGTTTCCTGCTCCGGTGCTTCCGTGTGCCACATAATCCGCTCCGATTTCCTTGACATGCTTAAGCACTTCCAATGCCTGGAACACTCTCTCTGAACTTACCGAGAGGGGATAGGTGGCATTTTTGAGGATGTTCCCGTAAATCAGGTACCTGACACCTTTCTTATAATAGGTCTCTACGGCATTCACGGTCTTGTGAGATGCCGCTCCGAGTGAGAGCGCCCTTTCTTCGATTGCTTTTTCCTCTTCCGCAGAGAACCCTCCGGTATTCACCATTACCGTATGGACTTCGAGTCCTCTTTCGTTTTTGAGATATGGGACACAGAATGATGTGTCAAGTCCGCCGCTGAAGGCGAGTACTGCTTTTTTGCTCATTTGTATTTGTTTTTTTATTGTTTCTGTGTTGTGTATGCATTGCCTGTTTCTGCCTTAGGGATGGCTTTCTCCGCAAGGTCCGGTATTGCCGGGTCAAAAACCTGTATATGCTCTGCCGGATCATAAAGCAGGCCTGTGCAGAGGCACATCTTGAAATTGTTGGCTTCCAATATAGGCCAGTTGCGGCAGCCCTGGCATCCTTTCCAAAATTCCGGGTCATCTGTAAGGGCGGAGAACGGAACGGGCCTGAATCCTATCTCGTAATTCATTTTCATGACTGCAGCCCCTGTGGTGATGCTGAAAATCTTGGCTTCCGGAAACAATTCCCGTGACAGACGGAATATGCGCCGCTTGATGCGCATGGCAAGTCCCAGTCCCCTGAACGCGTGTGAAACTATAAGGCCGGAATTGGCCACATATCTTTTGCCTCCCCATGACTCTATATACGAAAATCCCGCGAAGCGGCCGTCTTCGGCAATCGCTATGACCGCTTTCCCGGCAGCCATCTTTTCAATTACATATTCAGGAGTCCTTCTTGCGATTCCCGTCCCTCTTTCCCGGGCCGAGATGAATACTTCTTCGCAGATTTCGTCTGCGTACACTGCGTGGCTTTCATCAGCCACCATTACGTCTATGTGCATAATGCTGCCTAAAAAAATTGTAGTGATGTGCCTGAATCCGCTGAAAACGGATTCTTGCGTGTTGTCAAAAAATATTTTTACGGATTGCCCTCAGTTGAGGGAGTCGATAGGTGTCCTAACGGCAAGACAAACCGAGATTGTCAATTGCAATTGGGAGGGAAGCGCTTCGAAAGCCCCTCCTAGAGTCGGACTAATGTGTAGGCAACGACTGCGTGGCGCAGAACGTGCCACGAAAGGTAATTGAATATGTTGCCTCTTTTTTCCATAACGGCCGCAAAGATAAATAAATTTCTTAACTTTGGCGAAATTTTGTTGAATTTTCAATCTGTCGTCAGGAGTGGCAAAAAAGAAGAAAAATACTGGGGCGGGAATTGACCCTGAATATCTGAAGAGACAGAAAGAGGCTCTCGTCCGCCGTCACAGGCAGGTAATCTATCTCAATGACAGCGAGATGGCTGCAATAAGACAATATTGCGACAAGTTCCGCGTGTCTGCCAAGACGGCGCTTTTCCGTGAAGCCATTATGGAAAAAGTGCTGTCGGAGCTTGACGACAACCATCCTACATTATTCTGACCAGCTGTCCTGCCGGCCGGAAATCAGTTGAGAGGCCCCCATGTTTGCTGCCCTTGAATGGGAATGTCCAAGTATTACATGAAATTATACATTATATAATATATGAAAAGAACAATAATCGTGCTGGCCCTGTCGCTTTCCTGCTTTGCTGCCATGGCACAGGAAAATACGGCCGCCAGGCCATCCCAGCAGAAAGAAATTATGGCAGAAGATTATCAGATTGTGAAAGATGAGATTGTGGACGGTGTAAGGTATGTTACTGCAATCCCGAGCCAGAAAGTATGCTCAAGGCAGATAGACATCGTCATAAGTGACGGAATCGTCCGTAGCGTCACCTATACGCGCGGATGTGAAGGCAATGCCAAAGGCATAGGTGCACTCATAAAAGGCATGCAGGTCAATGAGGCCATAAGCCGCCTTGAAGGCATCACGTGCGGCAAGAGGGGAACTTCATGTCCGGACCAGCTGGCACGTGTGCTCAAGGCTTTGGGCTATTGATTTTTGACAGTGCCGCTACTGTCTTGATTGCTTTTCTGCCTCCATGGCGGCATTGAAGCAGTGGCGGCACAAAGGTTCATATATGTCCTTTTCCCCGAGTACCACGAGACTTTCACTGTCTGAAAGCCTGTGTGAATGGTTGGCCGGGCTTCCGCATTTCACGCATATCGCATGCACTTTCTGTATGTCCTCGGCTACCGACATGAGTGCCGGCATCGGACCGAAAGGCTTGCCCATGAAGTCCGTGTCAAGTCCTGCGATAATGACCCTTACGCCCCTGTTTGCAAGTGTCTGCACGACTTCCACTATGGTGTCGTCAAAGAACTGGGCTTCGTCGATGCCTACGACTTCCACATCGCTGGAAAGCAGGAGCATGCTGGCAGGAGAGTCAATCGGTGTGGAAGGAATGCTGTGTGAGTCATGTGATACCACTTCATCTTCTGAATATCTGACATCGATGCATGGCTTGTATATCTCTACTTTCTGCTTTGCGAATTGTGCCCTCTTCATCCTTCTGATGAGTTCCTCTGTCTTTCCTGAAAACATTGAGCCGCATATGACTTCAATGGAGCCTGCTTTTTTTGCGATTTCTAAAAACATTTCCTTACTTTTGTAGGTTAATACCGGTCAGTTTCTGGTCCCCTTTGTTTTTTGGGGGTGCAAATATAGCAAAAGTCGAGAGCAGAAGCAAAGCTTGCTTTGATTATGCCGAAGCGCAATCATATGTTTGCCCGAAACCTTCCAGATGTGCCCAGGCACAAGTATTAGTGAAATTTTTGCCTTATGGAAAATAGAGAAGAGCGGATTTTGTCTGAAATCAGGACCATGATGTCAACCATAAGATTGCAGATTGACAGTCTTGATGCCAAGATTGCCAATCTGCAGGAACTTTTTGGTCATGACAACGTGTACGAAGGTCCGATAGATCTTGATATTGAAGATGACCTACCTGCCGGTAATGCTGATATTACCGCGGACAACTCTCCTGCAGGGGTGTTTCAGCAAGTTTTGCCGGAGGGGCTTTCCTGGTCGGAGGGACCTTCCCGGGAAGAGTTTTCTTTGCCTGTGCAGGATTGCCTGACGGAGGAGCCGTCGGAATGCGGCATTCCTGAAGTTGCCGTTTCTGATGAAACTGCTGAATTTGCAGATGTATCTGATGATGCTCCGGTTTCTGCTCCTGAGGACGACGGGCTTGTGCTGTCAGATCCTGCACCTATTTATGAGGCAGCCCAGTCATCACCTGAAAAACGCAAGGCTGTGATTGACGTGATGGCCGACAAGCAGACCTGGCGTACAGCCATGCCCGGCACGGGTGTGAAAGACGTGCGCAGTGCAATCTCGCTTAATGACCGCATAATATTCATCAACCTTCTTTTCAAGACTGACCCGATGGCTTTTCAGGATGCCTTGACACGCATAAATGCCATGGAGACCCTTGATCAGGTCATTGACTATATAGCTGCCGAGCATCCGGATTGGGATCTTGATTCCGAGCTCGTATATCGTTTCATGATGGCGGTACGCCGAAAAATCAGATAATCATGGCAGGAATTCTTTATATTGTGCCTACTCCTGTCGGAAATCTGGAGGACATGACCTTCAGGGCGATACGTGTACTTAAGGAGGCTGACCTGATTCTTGCGGAAGACACGAGGACAAGTTCTGTCCTGCTCAAGCATTATGATATTAAAGGACGTCTTGAGTCACATCACAAGTTCAACGAGCACAAGACTGCTGCAATGATAAAGGAACGTATCCTTGCCGGCTTGAATGTCGCTCTTATAAGTGATGCGGGCACGCCGGGCATTTCCGATCCGGGCTTTCTTCTTGTGCGCACTTGTGCCGAGGAAGGAATTGAGGTTCAGACTCTTCCCGGAGCCACTGCATTTGTCCCGGCTCTTGTCTCCTCGGGCTATCCGTGTGACAAGTTCTGTTTTGAGGGTTTTCTGCCCCAGAAGAAAGGACGCCAGACACGTCTTGCCGAATTGGCGGACGAGACAAGGACTCTTATTTTCTATGAATCGCCTTACAGGCTTGTGCGAACTCTTGAGCAGTTTGCGGAATTTTTCGGTTCGGGACGCCGCTGTTCTGTCGCAAGGGAGATTTCCAAAAAATTCGAGGAACACAGAAGAGGTGCATTAGAGGATGTGGCCTCGTGGTATCGTGAGCATGAGCCGAAAGGAGAAATCGTGATTATCGTAGAAGGTGCTCCGGAAAAGAAACGTGAGAAAAAGTCCTATGCAAAACTCAGGAAAGAGAAGGCTGACGACAATGTTTAGCTGAAAAACTTGCTGAATTTTATAAAAAA
>ERZ778516.2027-NODE-2027-length-14225-cov-5.959068_pt1 | contig 14225 bp, 10 predicted proteins | sample MGYA00510342_ERZ778516 | MGnify/ENA primary metagenome ERZ778516 (study PRJEB29527, sample SAMN07138961) | mouse gut metagenome | material: feces | host: mouse | place: China:Nanjing | collected 2016-01-25 ...
CCCCGTTGTCGGCAATAGTGAGTGTGGCCGGTTTGGCGGTTGTGGTGATGTAGACATCGCCGTCGCTGCCGATGCTCTCGATGGCATTCTTGAGGATGTTGACAAGGGCCTGCTCAAAGAGCACGTTGTCGATCTTAACCTGCACACACTCGTCACACAGCTGCACGTGGAGGCGTATGTCACGCTCGTTGCACATGCTCTCCATGAACTCTTTGCAGGCATACACACGCTCGTTGAGGTCGGTAAGCATCAGGTTGGCTTCGGGAATCTTCACTACATCGGCATAGGATGTTATAAAGCGGCTCATTGTCATGCAACGCTCCTGACACACCCTAAGCACATCGGCCGTAGCGTGCAGCGAATCGTCGCTCTCCTCCTCAAGCATCGAAGCCACGGTGTCGAGCGTGGAGTTTACGCCGGCCACCGAGTTGTTGACCTCGTGGGCTATCATCCTTATCACCTTCTCGTAGGCTTTCTTCTCGGCCTTGACCATTTCGGAAGTGAGATGCTCGATGAGCACAAACGGGTGGGCGTATCCGCTGTCCATGAACGACAGCCGCGAACAGCGGTATATCTTGGAGTTGCTGAGGCGCACAGTTTCTATCGTTTCGGGCTGCATGCCCTTTATCACGGCGGCAAGAGGCGACGGAATGCCTATGAGCTTGCGCCCTATCAGGTCGCTGCTGTCGTCATATCCGAAAAACGACGCGGCGGCCTTGTTGCCCATCGTTATCACCTCCGACTGGTCGAATATCAATATTCCCATCGGCGACGCCCCTATTAGCAGGTCAAGGAAATGATTCTGCTCACGCAACTTCAACCGCTCGTTTTTCAAGCTGTCCATCATGCGGTTGAACACATCGACTATGCGGTCGGCCTCACGCTGGTTTACGTGGGCAAGACGGCTGCTGAAATCCTGTTCGCGAAGCAGGTCCATACCGTTGGACACCGACCTTATCAGTCGCATTGTCGTGCGATAGAACAAAAGCAGCACGACGAGACAGAATAGCATGATACCCTCGACGATGTAGACTACCCATTGCGATGACACTTCATTGAGGGTCATCGCAAGGATGACACCCGCAGCGATAACCATCAAGGCAACGAGAGCAAACATCCATCTCAGCTTCATAGGCCGATGTGGTATTTTTCCATGCGGCGGTAGAGCGACTGGCGGGTTATGCCGAGCGCCTGTGCCACCTGCGACAGATTGTTGTTATACTTCTCAAGCGCGTCGACAATCGTGCGCTTCTCGATTTCATCGAGCGTGAGGCCGTTGAGCGACATCATCTTGCCGGGCAGCTCCGACGACTGCTGCGCATACTGACGCTCAAAGTGCGACGCCTTCAGCTCATCGGCTCCACCCACGAGCAGAGTGCGCTCAACCAGATTCTTAAGCTCGCGAATGTTGCCGGGATAGGTCAACTTCGACAGATAGCTCATCGCCGTCTTGGCTATCTTCACCGGCGGCATGTCGTTGAGGCGGCATATCTCGTCGGCAAAGTAGCGCACGAGGAGCGGAATGTCGCTTCGACGCTCCCTCAGCGGAGGCAGCGTCACGGTAATAAGATTTATGCGGTAGAAAAGGTCTTCGCGGAATGTGCGGTCACGCACCATCTGCGCCAAATCGGCATTGGTGGCACACACCACCCTTATGTCGACCTTGCGCGGAGTGCTCTCGCCGAGCACCTCGAAAGTGTGCTCCTGAAGCACCCTGAGCAGCTTCACCTGACAGCTCATGTCGAGGTCGCCGATCTCGTCGAGGAATATCGTGCCCTTGTCGGCCACCGAGAAGCGCCCTTCACGGTCGGCGGTGGCACCGGTGAAGGCACCCTTCTTGTGTCCGAACATCTCGCTCTCAAACAGCGAGTGTGACACACCTCCGAGATTCACCTTGACAAAGGGCTTGCTCTTGCGTCGGCTGTTGACATGGAGCGCCTGGGCTATCAGCTCCTTTCCGGTTCCGTTCTCGCCCATTATCAGCACCGAGGCGTCGGTCTTGGCCACCCTCTTGATGGTGTCGAGCACGGCAAGCAGCTCGGGACTGTTGCCGATGATGAACGAGCGGTCAAATCCATCGGAGTCAACCGCCGACTCGCCCTCATCCTCGCGTCCGGCGATGTCGAGCAACGTGCTTATGCGCTGCAGAAGCAGCTGATTGTTCCACGGCTTGGTGATGAAGTCGCTTGCTCCCGCCTGTATGCCCTGCACGGCAAGGGGGATGCTACCCCATGCCGTCATGAGGATTACCGGGACGGCAGGGCGGAACAGCTTGACCTGACGGAGCAGAATCAGCCCCTCGTCACCCGAAGTCGAGCGCGAGAAGTTCATGTCCATCAGCACCAGCTGCGGAGAGTTGCCGCGAACATAGTCAATGGCATCGGCCTGATTGCTTACCGAAGTCACTTCATAGCCGGCACGCTTCAACAGCAGCTCAAGCGACAGGCACACCGCTCTATCATCGTCAATTATAAGTATCATCGGTGCAAATTTACTCATTTCAACCCTATCGGCCTATTTTTTCAATGTTTAATTATCGATTCAATGTCGGCGTCAATGCTGGTGCTGCTGTCGAAATCCCACAGCGTCACGCTCCTCAACTGATAGTAGTAGTACCAGTAGTAGAAGAGCTCATTGATGTAGTCCCTTCTCGACTCATCCTTCTTGGTCTGCGAATCGTTGAGGTCGAGAGTCGAAATCTTGCCTATCATGAAGGTTTCCACATTGGTGTTGTAGCGTTTCTGCGCTATCTGGTCGGCCATGTCGGCGATATTGAGCTGTGCGCGCTGATTGTTGAAGCGCTCTACGAGGATGAAGAGGTTCTGGTTGAAGTCCATCGTTTCCTGACGCAGACGATTCTCCACCACCTCGCGGTTGCTCTCGGCCACCTTCACCTGTCCGCGGCGTTTTCCCCAGTCCAGAATAGGAATCTTGAATCCTACCTCCACAATCTGGTTGTCCTTCAACCCGCTGTAGGCCATATCCAAGTTATCGGCGGTTCCGGTGTATCCCACCTGAGCAAACAGCGTTATCTGGCGCAGATTGCCCTTTGCCCTTGCCACCTCGTAATCGGCCTCAAGCTGACGACGACGGATGTTCTTGGCAAATGAATTGTTGGAAAGCGCCTTGTCGAGCGCATCGTCATAGTGGACCATCACTTCGGGCACTGTGCCGGGCAACACCGGCTCAAGATCCTCCGACTCGTCAAGGGCGAGGAATGAACGGAGCTGAAACATATTGTTCTTCAACGAGCTCTCGCTGTCGGTAAGTGTCGACTGCGCGTTAAGCTTGTTGAGCTCAAGCTGCAGCAGGTCGTTCTCGCTTATCTGACCCATCTGTCGCTTTGCCAGCGCAACCTCATAGAGCTTCTCGGCATTGGCGAGATTCTGCTTGGCCACATTGACGCTTTCCTTGCTCATCAGCAGATTGAAGAAGTGGTTTATCGCGGTCATGGCCACCTCCTCGGTAGCCGACAGGAACGCGGCCTTGGCCTCCTCGTAACGCACCGGCTCTATGCGGCGGCTCCACTTTATGTGGTTGACTCCGAATATGGGCTGATTCAATGTCAGCGCAATGGGAATCGACATGAATCGGTTGTACTTGTCGCCCTCAAGCTGCTTCAGGAAGTCGAGCGAGGTGTTGAGCGACAGCGTACCGCCCGTAAACCAGATGTTCTGCGAAATCGACAGCTCACCGTTCATCTGCATGTAGTTGTTGCGCACAAATGTGTAGGAACCGTCGTCGAGCTGATAGGATGAGTAGCTCTTATAGTAGCCCGGCAACTTCGCCGAGAAGTTGACCTCGGGAAGCAGGTCGGCGCGGAAAGTGCGATACTCCCAGTAGGCGGCCTTAAGCTGGTTAAGAGCCACAGCGGCGTTCACGCTCTGTGCGCGGGCCAGGTTGATGGTTTCCTCAAGTGTTATGTTACGCTTGGTTTCCTGCGCGTAACCGCCCTGCCAGGCCGCGGAGGCCACAAGCAGGCAGGCAAATATCTTGTTCAGTTTCATAATCGGTAATTTATTTAACGGGTTTTCATTCATCATGCAGTGTTTCAGCCGGGTCAAGGTTCATGGCCTTACGGGCCGACGGATATATCGCAGCCACAATCACCAGCGCAAGCAGCGCCGCCGCCGTGCCAAAGGTTACGATGAACCGCAGTGTCGACATGTCGGTCAACGTGTTTACCGTGATGTCGGCGTTGATAATGTTAAGTGCCACGACAAGCGCCGGCAGCAATGCCAGTGCAAGCAACAGTAGCCCCTCGCCCATCAGCTGCAGCATCACTATGCGGCGTGAGCTGCCCATGGCCATGCGTACACCTATCTCGCAACGGCGGCGACGCGTGCGCATCATAAACGAGCCGAGCACGATAAGAAAGACCATGAACATGAAAAACGCGATGAAAATGTAGGTAGTGTTGAGGTAGTTGACCGTTCCGTGCGACAGGTCGTAGGCTTCCTTCCTGGCCGACAGCGGCTCGGCTCCGAGCAGGTAGAATACACCGCGCTCAAGAGGCTGACGCATGTCGGCATAGAACTTCTCGGCAAACGTGGCGCGATTCTCAGGCTTGACACTCACGACGATGTTGCTGTAGGGCAACGCCTCAGGCTGATTGGGCATGTAGATCATCTTCTCGTAACGGCTGTAGCCGAAAGGCTTCTGATCGGCGACCACCGCCACCACCTTGTAGTTGGTCGAAATGTTGGCCATCAGATAGTAGGGGTTGTAGCAGGTCTTGCCCACTGCCTGTGATGCATCGCCAAACACCGAGTCGGCCAACTCGCGTGTCATGACCACCGGCACGGGATACTCGCCCTGCGACCAGTGCTCGCTGTCGATGGAGCCGTAGATCGGCTTTACGTTGTAGACATCGAAGAACTCCGGACTGACAAGCCTAATAAAGGTTGACACCGTGAACGTTGAATCGCTGTGAGGCGTGAATCCCTCATACATGCGGTTGTCGCTGAACGGCTCGTCGCCCCTGTAATAGCATATCTTGTCGACAAGCGGATAGTCCTTTATGAGATTGTATATGGCCCGGTTGTCCTCATCCAGGGTTGAGTCGGCATTGGTGGTCCAGTTGTAACGCAACTCGATGTTGTACAGGCCGTCGACATCATATCCGAGCGGCTTGCGGTCTGCGGCCTCATAATTATATATAATGTCGAGCGCAAACCACAGCAGCACGCTCACCACGAGCAGCACCGCCCATATCCAGGCATTTGAACGACGCGCGTTCCACAACTGCTTTAATACTTGATTGAACATAATCGTCACTCTCCTCCTTTCAGGGTTATTGCAATACTGCGGTGAGTCGACATCCATGCGGGAACCACCGTGGCAACCGTGGTAAACACAAGGCAGGCCGCAAGGGCGTAAAGGGCTATGACAGGATGCACAAACAGGCTGCCGTCAAGGCCTATGTCGCCCATCGTTCCCGACATGCGGTCGGTCATCTCGGCAAATATCCACCGGCGGCATGCCCACACGAGCAGGCACGACAGGATGTAACCGATGACCGCTCCGATGAATGTAGCTACAAGATTCTCGGCAAACAATCGGCCCATTATGCCACGATTGGTGGCTCCGTAGGCCTTGCGGATTGCAATCTCGCCGAGGCGCGACTGCATCTGCGCGTTGATCAGCCCCGACAGTCCGAGCGCGGGCACTATCAGCAGCACGGCTATGAGAAGTCCGTAGACAAGACGCGGATTTATCATCGCATCGCGGAAGAAGGTGTAGTCGACATGGTTGTACAACCGTTCCAGATGGAACACGAAATCATTTCCACGGGAGTTGAGCATCTCCTCTCGCCTCGCCACCTCACGGGCCACATCGTCGACATCGGCTCCGGGAGCGAGCAGCAGCACACCCCGGCGGCGACCCGCCAAGCCGCCCATTGCTATGTTCTTCTCACCGGTAAACGGCAGCAGCACATCGCTGTAGGCTGTCTGAAACACCTGACTCACATCCTCATACACGCCCGTCACCTTGACCGGGCGGAAATTCACCAGAATGTCACGCCCCACGATCGAGGCAGGTTCACCGCCCGTAAGCTTGCGTGCAACAGTGCGGCTCACCACAGCCTCACGCGGATGACCGTCATACTCGGCTTCGGTAAACGGCTTGCCGGCAATGAAGTCATAGTCAAACATGTCAAACCAGTTGGCCGCCACATCATTGGTGAAGAACCGGTGCTTGTCGTTGCCGCCGGGCATCGACACCGTCGACTCGCTCAGATAGCCGCTCCATGTGGCAAGTTCCACACCGGGACAGTTGTCGAAAAGCGCGTCAAACGGAATCTTGCCCATGCCCGAGTTGTGGTTGGTGCCGTCGACATTGTTGATGTGGCCCCGTGACATGTAGACCGTGCGGCTGCGGTTGCTCTCGGGAGCGAGGTCAGCCGCACGGAAATCAAATGTCATCACAACCATCATCACAAACGCCATTGTGACGGCAGTGCCCACAATCACGATTGATGAGTGAAGCTTGTTTTCGGCAAGCAGATTCAGTGTCTGCCTGAAAAATTGTCTCATTATTAATGTATTCTCAGTCGTTATTCGTCGTGCAGTGCCTCGGTAGGTTCTATGTGCATGGCACGGTAGGCCGGGAAAGCGATACCTACGCTTATCATAATCGCCATCAGCACATAGGCAATCAGGATGCAGGCCGTTGTGCGACCCCATGACATGTATGCGCCGTTAAGCCACTGATTGAGTTCGAGATGAGCGATGAGCACATCGATGACGGCGGCAAGCACCGTGACAATGGAGAGCAGCAGCAATCCTTCACCTATAAGGCGACCGAATACCGAGCGGCGTGTGGCTCCGTTGACCATGCGTATGGCTATCTCGCCCACTCGCTGCTGGGTGCGGAACCAGAACGTTCCAAGCAGCCCGAGGAATATGTTGAGCAGGAGGAATCCCATGCCCACACAGTAATTCCTTATCTCATTGGTGGTGATTCTCTGGAAATTGTCGCGAATGTTGTCAAACGACTTCACATCGGTGATGTAAAGATTGCCCACACGATAGAGCTTGTCGGCATCGTTCATGAAATTCTCGATGAAGTCCTTGGTGTGCCCCTCCTTTACTCTCACGCACCACTCCTGGCCCCATTGCAATGAGGTGGACGACGAGTATACCATGGTGAAGTCGTCGCCCCATCCGCCATAGTCGTCATACTGCACCTCGTTAAGCGATGCACCTATGCGATAGGTGCGTGTGGTGTCACCGAAAAGCGACAATCCTTCACCCACTATGTCGACACCCTTTATCTTGTCGTGCATGAAGAGGTTGTCGGAAATCAGCACTTCGCCCTTGGTGAGCATCTCGGCCAGTTGGGCCGGAGTCTCTCCGCGAACGCCTTCATATCGGAACACCTGCACGAAGTCGGGGGTGACATCGCGCGATACGGCAAAACCCTGTGGATATATCGTGTCATACAGCAGGATGGATGTGACGTTGTTGGAGCCGTTATAGGGATAGGCGTTTATCGAAAGTGACACAAATTCCACCTCGGGGCGCATCCTGATGCGGTCAAGGAGTGCCTCACGGTCCTTAAAGGTTTCCTCGTTGGAACGGTCGGCTATGTATTCCGGACTCTTGTCGGTGAGCGTAGCCACACCTATGCGATAGCAATTGCTTGCGTCAAAACCTCGCGGAAGAGTGTAATTGTATATCGTCACATAGAAAAAGTCAACGACATACCACAGCACCACGCTTACTATGAGCATCTCGAGAGCGAGCCACAGATTGCTGCGCCACTCATTCTTTATCTGTGTAAAAAGTTTCTTGAACATTGTCGTGACGAATTAATGTTTGTTGCCGTTAAGAGCCTTGACTATATCGGTGCGTGATGCTCGCAGCGAGGGAATGCCACTGCTAAGCACATTCAGGATGAAGCAGAACAGCAACGCCCACAAGAATGTCGACGGCTGAATGAGCATCGACGCATCGACGGCGGGAGGATTGAATGTATCGCTATAAGGCTCGGAGAACAACAGCGAGTTGCACAGGTAGGAGAACACCACGCTCATGAGCAATCCGAGGATACCGGCAATAAGAGTTATGAACATGTTTTCGCCAATTATCTGAAACACAATCTGCTTGCGTGAGCAACCAAACGCACGGCGTACACCTATCTCCGCAATGCGTCGGCGCAAACGGCTCTCGGTCATGCTGCTGAGGTTGACGGCAGGCACTATCAGCAGAATCAGGTACACAATGTAACGCGAGCGTCTTTCGGCCTTTATGTCAGGCTCGACATTGGCACCGAAGGCATAAGCATCCTTCTCGGTGGTATAGGGTCGGCCCAGATCGATGAACTTCCATCCTGTAGGCTCCTCAATCTCCTTGTTGTAACGGTCGTAGTTGCGAAGCACCGATGCCCTGATTTCGTCGAAGTCATCCTCGTCATGGGCAAGTATAGTGACACATAGACCACCCATCACACCGTTCCAGGTGTTATTTACAACCTCGGTCGAGGTAAACGGAATCCACACCTGTCCGTAGGCATGAGTGGCGAGTGTGGAAGCATCCTGGACCACCGCCGCCACCTTATAGGGAGCGTGACCTATAAGCAACTCCTTTCCGGCAACATCGTCACTGCCGAAAACCGCACGGGCCACACTGCGGCTTATCACAGCCACCGGAAGTCCGGCCTCAAAATCGGCCTCGTTGTAGGGCTTTCCTGAAATTACCTTGAAGTCGAATACTCGCCAATACACATCGTCGGTCTGACGGAGATCTACCTCAACGGGCGGTTTGCCGGGAAATGCAACGACTTCCCTTTCGGTACTGGGACAATATATGGTCACAGCCTCGGCCTCTTCGATATCCTTGTACAATGCCTTGGCACTCTGATAGCTCAACGGGCCGTTGCTCGACCAACCCTGACTCTCATCGACACTCTTGATCGAGGCCCATGTGGCGTGGAGCATGCGGTCGCGATTGCTCTCGGGCGAATAGGGAGCCACCTTGACCTGCTCTATCATCACCACAATCATGATGAGGAATATAGCAAGGGCGGTACCCACGATGGTGACAATGCTCAGCATCGACTGCTGCCTCATCGCCGTCCACGATTGCTTTATGAAATTAATAAGCTTCATTACTTAATCCTTTAAATAAATGTGTGTTTTACTGTACCTGACGGCCGTCGAAGAAACGCACGATGCGGTCGGTCTGCTTGGCCTGCTCCTCGTTGTGGGTCACCATGACGATTGTGCGCTTGTCCTCCTTGTTGAGCTTGTGGAGCAGCTCCATCACCTCGGCACCCATCTTAGAGTCAAGGTTACCGGTGGGCTCGTCGGCAAGGATTATCTCGGGATTTCCCACGATGGCACGCGCAATTGCCACGCGCTGGCACTGACCTCCCGAAAGCTGAGTGGGCATGTGACGCATGCGATGGCTAAGTCCCACGCGTTCAAGCACCTCGCGGGCCATGCGGTTGCGGTCGCGAGCCGACATTTTACGATAAAGCAGCGGCAGCTCCACATTGTCAATTACGTTGAGCGAATTAATGAGGTGGAAGCTCTGGAACACAAAGCCCAACTCCTTGTTGCGGAATGCTGCAAGCTGCTTATCCTTCATATCCTTTACCAAAGTGCCATCGATTTCAACGGTTCCGCTTGTGGGCGAGTCGAGAAGTCCCACGATATTGAGGAGTGTCGACTTTCCGCAACCCGACGGGCCCATGATACTAAGGAATTCGCCTTTAGGCACTTCTATATTTACGTTTTCCAGTGCAAGAGTTTCGATTTCGTTTGTGCGGTAGATTTTATTGATTCCGCTAAGCTTGATTATTGACATAATTTTATTGGTTTTATTGGTTTTTGTTTATTTCTTGATTTTTATTGATTTTGAGTTTATTCGTCACGCAGTGCGTCAACCGGCTTTACACGGCTTATGCGCCTTGCGGGAATCGATATGCCTATGGTCACGACAATCAGCAGCATCACGTAGACCACAAGCGACACCACGGTGAAGTGGATACCGAAGTTGGAGGTCCATGACGGGTCGTAATCGTAGTAGTCGGCGGTATTGTGAGTATGGGCAAGCCCCTCGGCCAAGGCATATTGCAGGTAGAGGAAGCATCCCACAACCCATGCGACAGTGGTGAGCATCCATCCTTCGCCGAGCATCATCCTCACTATATAGGAGGGGGTGGCTCCGAACGAGCGCATCACTCCGGCGTCCTCGGAACGCTTGCGGGTCTGCAACACAAATGTACCCACTACGCCAAGACATAGGTTGACGAAAAAGAACACGGCAAGCATTGTCTTGAGGCGTATCGTATTTGTCCATCCACTCGCATAGCAGGTTTCTTCAAGAATCTCATCCTGAGCCTTGGCGTCACTCAGGTAGTAGTTGCCGGCTTTCAGGTCATCGGCATGATTCTCCCTCAGTTCACGCGCAAATTTACGCGAATCGACTCCCGGTTTCAGTCGCACCATATAACCGCCATTATCCAACGGAAGTGCCTCTCTCGGCGAAAATATTGTAAGCGCAACCGACTGGAACGGGTCGGGACGCACATCCTCCACGACACCCACCACCTTGAAGTCCCACTCGTCGGGCTGGAAATCCTCAATATTTTCATTAAGATAGTGCCCTATGGGATTTGGGACTGAAGGGAACATGAGCTTGGCGAGGCTCTCGGTAATTACACACTCACCGGGTGAGGCATAGCTCATTGTTGAAAGCTCCTCGGCCGACGGACTGCCCGGCAGCGCCTTGATGCCGTGGGTAATGAAATAGTTATCTCCGGATGTGAATGAAATTGTGCGTGCTATGATGTACACGGTGTCGACCTTGAATGAATTTGACGAATAGCTTGTACCGCCCAATCCGGTGTAGGTCTTGCGTGTCACGCTCTCTATCTGAGGATTGCTTTTGAGCCGGTTGTAGATGCGCATAGCATTTTCGGCCATTGAAGCAGAGTCGGTCTGACTTTCGTCATAACCCGACATACCATAGGAGTAGGAGCCCATGCTTATATCGACAAGACGGTCGGTGTCATATCCGTAGGGAGTCGTCTTGACCACCACAGCCATTACAAGAGGGTCGATTATCACCCAAGCCACTACTGTCACGAGCATAAGCTCGGCAAGCAGCCAGCCGTTTCGCTTGCGACGGCTCCAAAGATTTTTTATTATAAGTTTAAACATAGCCTGTTATCTTTTTTCATACAGTGAAGTAACGATAGGCCGACGCATGGCTCGCCATGTGGGGATGAACGCCGACATAAGATTCAGCATAAGGCACAGCACAAGAGCTCCGCCGAATATCACGGGGCTGAAGAGCATTTCGCCCGACAGGTGCACATCGGTTACTGATGAACCCGGATTGTTTTCAAACAGCTTGAAAATCCACTCACGCTCAAGCGCCAGGACTATCCATGCGGCGGCAAGCCCTATGACTCCGCCGGCCACAGTCCACAGGAAATTCTCAAATAGCACCTGCTTCATCAAAATTCCGCTGCCGGCGCCGTAGGACTTGCGTATTCCCATCTCCGACATGCGGCTCTCCATTCGTCCGGCTATCATTCCGCTCAGATTGAGCGACGGAATCAACAGCAGCACAAGCAGTATTATTATATTGCGTCGTATTACACTGCTCCACGAGAAATCATCGGTAGGCGACTCCCTCAATGCCACTTCAAAGTGACTTGACGGCTGATTGTAGAGGTTTACCTCCACTGTGCCCGGCGATGTGTTGAATTTATGGGCAATCTCCTGCACTTCGCGTTTAAGTGCCTTGACTTGATCATCGTCCTTAACAGTCATGTAGACCAGGAAGTTTCCCATATTTATCGACTGGCCGTTCATTCCCCAGCCCGAATCGTAACCGGGTAGACACATATAAGGGTAGTAGACCTGTGAATAGCTCGCCGGAGTAAGGCGGCTCGCCTCCTTTACCACGCCTTTTACAATAAATTCCTGTATACTGATCTTGAATATGCGTCCTGTAACACCCTCATCGGTGCCAAACAGCTGTCGGGCGACCCTGTCGGTTATCACGGCGACAGGCAAATTCTGTTCCTCTTCGGTAAACGGTTTTCCCTCGACAAATTCAAGATTGAACACCTTGAAGAAATCGGGATCGACTCCCTTTGTCGACATTCTCACACCCTCCTTATTATTATCGCTGTAGATGGTCATGCCGCCCAACGATGTCATAGCCGTTACATGCTCGACATTTTTGAGCGTGTAGAACCACTCCTTTACGGCATTGTATCCGAGGCGTCCGCTCATCGAGCTATAATTGGTCGTATCTCGGAATGTGATATATTCGATGCTGTAGGTGTTGGCTCGATTGTATTCGGGATAGATGGGGGCCATCTTCACAAAATATATCACTCCAAATATCATTGTAAGCGCAATGGCAAGAGCCACACCCGCAATGTAGAGCGAGGTGTACACGCTGTGCTGCCGGGCCTCGTTCCACGCCTGCTTACAAGCCTGAGTCCAGTTCATGATTATTTCAGTTTAAGTTTATTGGAGTTCTTATAGTCGCTCATGTCGCTCACAACCACCTGATCGCCGGGTTCAAGGCCGCTCACCACTTCGACAAACTCAAAGTTGCTGTCGCCGAGGCGTACCTTGCGCTTTACAAGCTCATTGCCGCCCGTCACTACAAAGAGGTCGTAGTCGCCCTTGCCCATGTAATAGGAACCGTTGGCAATGCGCACCACATCCTCGATTACATCACACATCACATACACATCGGTCTTCAGTCCCGAACGAAGTCGCGCATGGCTGTCGTCGTCGAGCTGAATCGAGAATGCAATCACGCCGTTGCGCGACAGCGGAGTCACGTTGCTCACCGTTCCGTCGAGCTTCTCGCGGCCAATCTTCACGATGGCATGGCTGCCCACGCTTACACGGTCGCCGTAGGAGTCGGCAATCTCGCCGTCGACCTTGAAGTGGCTGAGATCCGATATTATCGCAATCTGCTCACCGGCTCCGATCTGCTGTCCCACCTGGTTGTTGATGTAGGTGAGCGTGGCCTTGCGGGGCGACTGCACCTGAGCCTCGCTGAGGGTGCGGCGCATCTCGGCAAGATTCTTGTTGTGGATGTTCAGCTCAAGCTCCTTTACACGCAGGTCGGCGTCACGCACCTGACGCTCGTTTTCAAGCTGCTGGCGCAGCTGCTCAAGTTCAAGCTTACCGGTGTTGTAGGCCAGTTCGACCTGACGCACCTTGTCGCCTGTACCCGAGCCGAGGCTGTCGAGGTAACGCTCGTTGCGCAACTCCACCTCCATGCGGCTTACTGCCATGGCCTTTACCTTTACATTCATGGCAAGGTCGCTCAGGCGGGTGTTGTTGTTGAGCTTCATCTGTTCGATTTCGTACTGTTTCATCTGCGACTGGTCGAGCAGCTTGTTAAGCTCGGTTTCGGTGCTCTGAAGGTCGAGGCGGAGCAACGGTGTGCCCACATCCACGCTGTCGCCGGCCTTGCGGTACACCTCGACGATGCGGGTGCTGATAGGCGAGTTTATAACCTCCTCAAATGCCGGAGCCACTTTACCCGAGGCACTTACGCTCGATTCGATTGTTCCACGGTCGACTGTAGCCAGCACAATGTCCTTTTTACTGACACTGCTGCGCATCAGCGACATAACCACAGCAATTACTACAACCACCGCACCAACTGCCACAGCATACTTGATGATTCGATTGCGGCGCTCTTTGTCGCGCACTTCTTTTGGAATTTCTCTGTCCATTATCGGTCTAAAATTAATATTCTACAACATTATACTGCATTAATCGTGCCAAAATTATAAACCGTTAACAATCAGCGATTTCACATTTTTAAGCGGTGTCCGATTCCGTACATCTGTCCGTTTTCGCACATCACGCCGTCACATCTCCGCGATTTTTACTAAATTTGCCGCTATAAACGACTGAACGATGGAAATAAAAATAGAGGACATTGTGCGTAACGCGGCCCCTGACCTGCAGGTGGTCACCATAGAGGCCAACGTGACCAACCACCCCACTACTCCCAAGCTGAAAGAGGAACTTCTCGCGCTCGGGGAGGAGATAAAACGCCGTTACGCAATGCCCGACATCAACAAGCGTCCCGCAATAGCTGCCACCCGCGCAGCCTACAAGGCGCTCGGCAAAGAGCCCAACCGTTACCGCCCGTCGAGCGAGGCGTTGTGCCGGCGCATCGTAAAGGGCATGGAGCTCTACTTCATCAGCGATCTCGTCGACCTGA
>ERZ778516.2029-NODE-2029-length-14222-cov-11.562081_pt1 | contig 14222 bp, 11 predicted proteins | sample MGYA00510342_ERZ778516 | MGnify/ENA primary metagenome ERZ778516 (study PRJEB29527, sample SAMN07138961) | mouse gut metagenome | material: feces | host: mouse | place: China:Nanjing | collected 2016-01-25 ...
AGAATATTTTTTCAGGTGTTATCAAGTGTGCGGACTGCGGCTATGCTCTGCGGGCTATGAGCGCAAACAGGAGGAAACGCCCCGACATCATCGACTGCGTACAATATACCTGCAATAATTATGGCAGGTATGGCAACGTCATGTGTACCGCACATGCCATTGAAGCGAGGGATTTATTCAATGCCGTGCTTGCCGACATCAACCGTTTTGCGGATATGGCGGTGAATGACGAGCGGGCGGTGAGGGCGATTGAGAAGCGGCTCACGGAAACAGACCAGAGCAAGGCAAAGGCAATGGAGAAAGAACGGAAGAAGCTGAACAAACGCCTTGCGGAGCTTGACAGGCTGTTTTCCTCTCTCTATGAGGATAAGGTCATGGAGCGTATCACCGAGCGGAATTTTGAGATGATGTCGGGGAAATACCAGAAAGAACAGCTTGAAATCGAAGCAAGACTGAAAGAGGTAACGGAAACCCTTAATGAAAGCTATGAGAAGTCGCAGGGAATCCGTGACTTCCTCTCCCTTATCCGCAACTATCAAGGCTTAAAAGAACTGGACGCAACAGTGGTAAATGCACTGATAGACAAGATACTTGTTTCGGAGCGTGAGAAGTCAGCGGACGGAACGGTTAAGCAGGAAATCAAGATTTACTATAAATTCATCGGCTTTGTCGGTGAATTACATATCACACCCACAAAGCGGTGGACGGCGTTACCCGCTAAACACTGTACGGTGTGCGGCGTTGAATACGTCCCCGGCTCTGGCATATCGAAGTATTGTCCTGCTTGTGCCAAGAGGATACAGAGGGAGAAGTCAAACGAGAGCAAACGCAGGAGCAGGGAACAGAAAAGGATGGCATGTATTGAACTGTCCGCAAAAAATGACCGACTGACATCGAACAGCAGGAGGGGCGCATTCTGCGGCAGGGAAACGAGAACAGCAAAGTTTTCATTTTCCGCTATATAACCGAAAATACGTTTGACTCGTATTCCTGGCAGCTGATTGAGAATAAACAGAAATTTATCAGCCAGGTTATGACGGGCAGAAGCCCGGTGCGTTCCTGTGAAGATGTTGATGAAACTGTTCTTTCCTATGCCGAAGTGAAAGCCCTGGCAACAGGGAATCCTTATATCAAGGAAAAAATGACGCTTGATGTAGAGGTTACGAAACTGAAAATGATGAAAGCAAATTTTTCCAGCCAGAAATACCGGATGGAAGACAATATTGCATTGAAATATCCAGAAAAGATTGCGGCTCTGGAAGGAAAGATTCAGAGGTACAGCGCGGACATACAGGCTTATATGCAGAACAGGCCGGCAGACCGTGAAACATTTTACATGAAAGTAGGCAGCATGGATTACTACAGCAGGAAAGAGGCGGGTGCGGCATTGATAGAGATGTGCAGGCAGATCAGCTGTGATGAAACTGTGATTGGGGAATACCAGGGGTTTCAGATGAGCGCGGTACAGACCTTTTTTTGCACAAAGTGCCAGATTCATATAAAAGGGCGCATATGTCATGAGTCGGAGGCCAGCTCTGACCCGTTCGGCATCATCCAGCGTCTGGACAATGTGCTGGAAGCAATGCCAGATAAACTGCAGGAGTTACAGCAGGAACTGGATAATGTGTGCCATCAGCTTGAAACTGCAAAGCAGGAAGTGCTGAAACCGTTTGAAAAAGAGCAGGAGCTTTTGGAAAAATCGGCCAGGCTTGCCGAGCTGAACGCCTTGTTAAATATGGATGAATGTGCGGAGAGTGTGGAAACGGGGCAGCCAGGGGATGCAAAAGGGCAGGCGGGCAGACAGGCAGAACCTGGGACGGGGGAAAATGAGAGGCAGAACCCGGATGGTGAAGGTTCTGGGGAAAACACTGTGGAAAAAAATCAAGGCCAGACGTATCATGCAGACACAGAAAAGATGCCCGGCTGTATGGAAGTCCGCACATCCGTAAGGAAAAGACTTGCGTCTATCAGGGAAAGGCGGGCTGCAGAACAGACGCAGGGCAAAGCACAGAAGCAGGAAGTAAAGCATGACAGGGCTGAATCTTTGTAAATGCAGCAGGATGTATCTGTGCCGGAAACGCTGAGGAAAACAGTTTATAGTCTGGGCATGGTGGCTGTTTTGTTCTGCTGTATCTATATGTGTGCGGCGGTTTTTGATAGAATGCATTTAATCGGTGAAAGATGCTTGCATGGCAGGGCATTACAGAATATAATAGTCTGCATAATAGAAATATTTTGACATTTCATGGGGAGGGAAAGGAAAAGAAGATGATACCTGTATCGATTGAAAAATTTGCGGATATGACACTCGAAAGCAATCAGGACATGGACCGCCAGGAGCTGCTGCAGTCTTTAAAAAATGCCTTGCGGGCAAAAAAGGATGGCGCAAAGTGTATGCAGTGTGGCAGCCCGATATGGGCGGCTGGGAGCGCTGTTACGGGGATGCATATGTGTTTTACATGTACAACACTTGAAGCGGATGACAGCGGGGATTATGAAATAGAGTAAAAGGCAGGGCGGAGACGCTGTACAGGCTTCTCATAGGATGGACTGCACAGGTGCGGCAGGAAAAGCCTTATGGACAGGCTGCTGCTGAAAAGGGGATGTGATTGTGGCGAAAAAGAAACTGAATAAGGCGGAGCGTAAGGAACAAAGACTGAGAAAAGCCAGGCAGTGGATTGTTACATATAAGGGAACTCCTAAGAAGATTGTAAAACATTATAAAGAGCGTTTTCATGTGGATACGGTCTGCGCTTTAAAGGATTTACAGGAAATCGGCGTGGAATTTACACAGGAATATCTGGATGCTGTGAAACGGTCTGAGGAGGAACGGCTGCGCCAGAAATGGATGGAACGGATAAAGAAAGAACAGGAAAAAATGGCATTGCTGTATGATGACTGTGATGATACGTTTGCGTTTATTGCGGGGTATACGGACAGCGGCGTGCCATATGGCACAACGTGGTGGGAAGCAGGTATTGATCCGCAGCTTCCATTTGATGAGAAAGTCCGGCTGTATATGGAAATAATCTGTGGGTAAGGTAAGATGTCGTATAAAAAATATCTATATATAATGCCAGGAAAAAGGAAGTATTTTGCAGCCAATATAGGTGTTTAGCTGTTTTTATTCAGATAATGTTAAACTTATTGTATAAAATTAGCTTAATGACACAGATTGGAGAAGGGGAGGAAAACATGAATACTAAAAAAACAGATTTATATGGTAAATTCGAATATAAAGGAAAAATGTATCCTTTTTTTTATGAAGACTCTTTTGTAACAGTTATTCAGCAGCCTTGGGAATATAATGAGGATTTTGAAAAAGAATCTTATATTGAAAAGATTGCAGGAGTGACAAATAGTAACAAAGTAATCATATTTCTTAAATGTGAATTTTTAGGTGGAAAATTTAAACAGGAAAATAGAAATATTATTTTTTCAACAAAGGGATTTGTTTTATTTGATAAATCAGATGACCCTTTTGACTGTATTGAATTTGAGTCAGATGCTTTGAATGCATTTTATCCGCCGATTCAAATTATGGATAGTAAAGCGATAATTGATGAAAGGACATATAAGATAAAAAATTCGGCAGATATAACGAAAACTTTTGTTACCAACGTAAATGAGGAAAATATAAATATGGAATTAACCATTTCCTGGCGATTTAGTCATCAGCCAGAGAATAGGTCTATGGGTGAAAAATATTCTGTATGGCGAATGAAGTTTGAGTCTCCAAAATATAGTGAAAATATTGCAAAGTATTATTTATATTTGCTGGATTTTTTGAAGTTTGTCAATTTTAGACAAAATATAACGATTGATCATTTTATATTATACAAAATTGGAAAGGATAATCCAGTTGGTATTGGAAAGTTTTTCTCACATGAAACAGCGAATGATTCAAAAGCAGTAAAATCTATAACTTTTGAAGATATGGCTTGTGACGAAGTGAGCAGGTTATTTTCGTGTATTGCTATGCAAAGAAACCAAACTGGATATAACGATTCATATATACCCCGGAATACAGAAAAATTTTGTTTTTTTGACTGGACAGACTGGCTGAATACGGCTGTCAGTTTTGAAGGGGAGTATTCTAAAAAATACAAAAATCAGAAATACCAGAGTGATTTAGATTTTGCAAAAGCGAAAGATTATCTTTTGGGGCAAATTGCTCTGGAAGTTGAGGCAACTGAACAATCAATCAATAATAAAAGTAATAAAGCATGGGCAAAGTTTAAGCATTTAATAGAACATACTGATTATAGATTAGAAGAAAAATTTGAATTTATGTTACAGCATTTTTCTAAAGAAATAAGCATATTGAAAAATCAATTTTTAAATAGGCACAATGTATCAGACGAGATTAACCTGGCTGATGAATATGCTGAATATAGAAACAAGCTTGCTCATGGGGATGTGATTGATATAAATGATGCAAACGCTGTGAATTTTAACCTTATGCGGGTATTTATTTACTGTCTTATTTTAGAGCGTGCTTGTATTACGGAAGATGTCAGAAAATGGATTGTAGAAAAACTGTTTCATCTATAAAAAAGACATAGATACTGCATATTGCAAATTTTTATTTAATGATGGGTTTATAAATGTATTAGATGTACATGGTAATCTCAAAATTGCAATAGGAATACCTGAGATAGACACTACGGCTGATGAAAATTTATGTATGATTAGAATTATAGGGGCTTATTTTATTTAAAAGGAATCCGCTTGCATTTTCTTAATTTCAGAGTCTGAAATTAAGAAAATGCGGGCAGCTCTGATTTTATATGGAGAAACGGTTAAATGAATTCTGAACGGCTGCACTGCTTTTGCTTTTCTGCTTGCTTCTGGTTTCGATCTCCAAGAATGGCATTGACATTCGCGCAGGCAGTGCTTAATTCTTTTTGCCGGTCACGGTCATTTTGGTATGCAGCCTGTGCAGATTCTCTCTTTTGCACCAGCGCTGTTTTTTCTTGCTGCAGCAGTTTCAGGGATGGCAGCTTGCCAGGAACTGGACCGTGGGGGTTATGTCCGGCTTTTTCTTTCAGGAAACGGGCGGCAGTTTCATAAAGTGTAATTTCCGCGGCGTGTTCCTGACGGAATCTTCCTTTGTTTTTTGCTTTTAAAAACTGTCCGTAGACCGCTTTGTTTGCAAGGTACTGCCCGGTGTAATGGATCTGTTCATTCACGTTCTTTAATTGTTCTTCTAAATTTTTTAATTCTTTTTTTGTCGATTCTGTTTCAGTTTTTGCATCTGCAAGTTCCTTTTCCAAAACTTCCCTTGACGGATAGCCGTGTTCCTGGATATAAAGGACGGTTTCTGCCATGCGTTTCAGGTTGGACAGCTTGACTTTCTGTGCGTAAGCATGGCTCTGCTGTGCCTTTATGCAGTCCTGCAGGTCGGTGACAAGGCGCAGTTCGGAATGGAGGTACAGAATGGAAACAGGATCATGTGGTACATGGCATTTGCCAGGCATGGCATTGTTTTCCGATGCGTCTGTATTTGCTGGATCTGTATATCCCGGAATGCTGAAATCTGATTTTTTTCTTTCTTCCTTATTCTTGTTTCTGCCGTATTCAGGGATGCCGGCATCCAGTCCGTTTTCTGGTTCGCCTGGCAGATTTATTTCCCCGTTTTGAATCTGTTTTAAAACGGAGCCTGTTTCGTAAAGTGCGCCGAGGCTTCTGCCTGTCATGTATCTGGAGCGTTCCGGGTGCAGATAGCTGAAACGCCCGCGGCTTTCTTTTAAGGCCACCCTGTATTTATCAAAAAGGAATGCCTTAAATTCAGAAACGGAGTGCGCCTGGCGGGCAGCATCTTCTATGGCATCCCGCAGGAACTGTTTCTGTGTCTGGAATGCCGCCGGCTGCGGGATGCCGCTGGCAGAAACATGCCCGGCATGTCCGGCTGCTTTCTTCTTTCTATTCTGCATGGCCCGGTATTCCCTGTCAGTAATCTTTTTTCCGGCAGGGGCGAGCAGGTCTGCCTGGTGGAGGTTTTCACGGCGGCACATATCCATGACAGCCTGCTTTAGGAAAACCAGATACTTTTTCGTAAGATGGTGTTTGCAGCCTGCACGGGAATCACAGGGGCGTTCCATAAATGCTTCGCGTGCCACATCAAATTTCCGCACGCTGTTGATTACGATATGCGTATGAATATTCCCGCTGCCGTTATGTCCGTCGGTATGGATGCAGACAAGTGCCTGGTGTCCGGGAAAATATTTTTCTGCATATGTAAGGCCAAGCTCCTGTGCATGTTCCCCGGTCAGTCCTTTGGCGGCATCTTTTGGATCGTAGCTTATAATGTAGTGGTGGGATTTAATCTCATTATAGTTCTGGTTTTTGCCGAAACGGGCATTCAGTTCCATGCATTCTGCATCAAAAGTAAAGGCGTCACAGTTTATGCCGTCCAGAAGGTAATGGTCCCGGAACTGCATATTCCCGTTTTCATCCAGAATGGCGTTCCCGGTTTTTTCATCGTGTTTAAAGATCAGGTACTGCTGTGCTCTGCTGTAATCTGCATTTTTAACTGCTATGTGTTTCAGTATTGCCATGAAGCTGCCCTCCGGGACTGTCTGTGTGCTGCGGCATACTGGAAAAGCTTCCTGCCATTTTCAGCACTTCATATTTCATTTTGTACAGTTCTGCCATGCACTGGTGGATAGAATTCAGCATGTCTTCTGTCCATGCGCCGCCCTGGTTTAAGTGGCGTGCAATCTGGTTTAAGTTTGCTCCGGTTTTGCCAAATCCTGCAATCAGTTTTTTCAGTTCCGGCACATCTGCTGTAATTTCGTATTTTACTGCCACCTTTTTATTGAGGGCCTGCAGGCGGGTAAATTCTGCAAGCGGCATCTTTGCGCTTTTTGCGTTTTCAGTGAGGACTTCATATTCCACATCGGTAAAACGGAGCGTGACGCGGCGGTTCCGTTTTAGTTCTTTTTCCTTTTTTGGCCTTGCCATAATGAATGCCTTCCTTTCTTTTCCGCACCGGTTCTTTCGGTGCGCTGCGACTGTTTTAACAGGAGCCAGATACTGCATATTCGCCAGAATATGCAGCCGAGGGTATGGGGAGCGGAATCCCCATCAAGTTTTGCCGGGCACTCAAAATCCACGGAGTGGGTTTTGAGCTGCTCAGGCGAAACTTGCCCTTTGAGTTATCCCGCAAAGCGGGATAACTTTTGTGAAGCATCTCCTTTATTCTATAGCCGATTATTGAGCTCAAGTGATACCTTATTTATAAAATTAGAATAATAATTTTTTGAGATATAGCAAAAATATATAAAAATATTGTACAGATATAGTTTTTTTGGTATAATCAATAGTGTTTCATTTTATTTTAAAACAGAATTGTACATGTTCGTATATCTACATATTGAAAAGTGAATATGAGTACAACAAAATAATTTATAGGAGGGAGAAAAATTTGAAACTGATAGGAAATGATTAAAAAAGGATATGCTGTATTTGATTTTTAAGAATGTGCACTTGATTAGGAAGTTGTAATTAAATATAAGTATATTAAGAAAAGATACCTTTAAAAACAGAACTTTGATATCAGTGTTGTCTTTTTTAGAAAGGTGGTATATAAATGAATTTTTGTAAAAAAATACTTTGTATTTTGTTAATTTTCTGTATGATGCTGACTATGCAGCCAATTTCTATTTTTGCAAAAAGTGAGGATGTGAATGGCAAATCTATACGATATTCTGTCTTAATTCTTGATACTTCTGGAAGTATGTTAGGAGTTCCCTCTGATATACAAAAAGAGGCAGCAATTAAGTTTTGTAATTCTATATTTGCTGCAGAGGGTGAGAACTATGTAGCGATTGTTAAACTCGCTTCAAAGTCTTCTATAGGATGTGAGTTCACAAATAATATTAATGTATTGACAGATTATATTAATAAAATTCCGGCAAGTGGGGGAACGAATATTAATCAGGCACTTAATATAGCAGATGAATTATTGAATACTGTTTCTGATTTGGACAATAAGATGATAAAGAATATTATCTTATGTTCTGATGGTTTACCACAAAATGGAGAGACATCTTTACAAGGCCCATATACTGAAATTGATAACAGTACATATTATCATTATTCGAATTCTGTTTTTAATACTTCAACTTTATTAAAAGAAAAATATAATATTTATACTTTAGGTTTTTTTCATAGCTTGGATGGAAGTGAATTAAAATTTGGAAGAAAATTAATGGAGGATATTCAAAATACTGGTTATTATGAAGTGACAGATGTAGATAAACTTGAATTTTCTTTTGGAGAGATTGCTAATAATATCTTAAATGGGAATAATTTATTGGATGATTTGAGAAGAACATATATTAATCAACATAAAAAGTATTTTCATACTTCATATTCTACTGATGTAATTTATACGGGTTTAAATAATGGATTGAAAAGTTTGATGGAAGATGCTGCAGATGATTATTCTAATATCTTGTATAAACAACTTAATATAGTGGTATCTGCATTTGACGATATGAAAAAAATGCTTGGAATTTCTTCTTACATAGATATCAATGTATACAAGGGTGTTAGTGTTTCGTTAAAAGTACCAGACCTTGTTCTGGAAGATTTAGGGAGCAGTGAATATTCTGTTTTGCTTTATGAGTTAATGGCTAATGATAAAGTTTATAAGGGGATGAAGGATGTTTTTAAAGAAAACTATTGCTATAATATTATTTCTTATGCAAAAGATATTAGTGGTAGGATTGATGAATTGATAAAAAATGATAACCTTGAGAGGTTAACAGAAGCAAAGCAGGCACTGGTTAAGGTGACAGAAACATTGGCTACAGCAGATATTAGAAGTCCTGAATTTGCTGCAGCATATGTTGATTTAGAATTTTATCAGAATAATTATTTGGATAAATGGAAAATGAAAAAATTTATAACGGAGAATTCTGGAACATTTGGTGATATGACAGAATTGATTAGTTCAGTGTTTAATGAAATTAATGATGTGTCAAGGGCTTATCAATATTTGTGTTGGGCTACCACATATGCAGAAGCTAGTACCATGTTTAAGGATATTATTAGGGAGATTGGGGAGCGAGCAGAGAGCCGGTACAAGCAATTATATATAACAAATGGTGTAGATAGAACTAATCCTTATAGTAAACTCTATATGTATAAGGGATTGGCTGAGTCTGCCAAATCTTTCATTAATGTTATGGATTCTTATGTAGAAGATGCACATAAAACGTTTGCTTCAGAAATATTGGGGAAAACGGAGGATTCATGTGTTAATTTAGTTCTGAACGCTGTACAAGAGAAAGTTACGGGTAAAAGTAACGTTTTAGACCTGATTATTCCAGGATTAGGAATATTCAACGATGTTTTGTCTGGAACAAAACTTTTTGTTGATGTATGTACATCAGCAGATGAAAAGTATAAGTCTTTAGTGGCGGTGGATTCACTAAAACTTATTGCAGATTTATTGGTAGATATGTCCAAAAATTGTGGGATTGTTATGGATGCTGGAGTGCGTGTTCCTATACCTAATAACAATTTTGATATTTTGAGTGCTGAGTATGAACAGGCTTTGAGGTTTGATGAATTAATAAATATGTATAAAACGGCTATGATACTTGCTTGTGAATATGGCATAGAATATGAAAAATTGGAAATGAAATCAAATGCTGTTTTCGCAAATCTGGTACCTGATATGTGGTACGATGCAGGGGAAACTACGGGATGGCAGAAGCAAGTAAGTATGTCAGCGGGAGTTATTACTACATTAAATTGCTCAAAAATTATCTTATCAAATATCAAGTGTCATGATGGAACTTTGGATCCATTGATATCTAAAGTGATTGATTATCCAGATTCTTTAAAAATTGTTACAATAGCTTGTCCTGTAGATGTTCAAGTGTTAGATTCAAATGGTAATCAGGTAGCTTATTTGACAGAAAATAATGTTGATGTGGTATCCGGTTATGAACCTTATTTTTTCACAGTAAGAACCAATAATGATGATTATATTAAGACTGCAGTTATACCTGAAAATGAAAATTACCAACTTTTGATTAAGGGAAATAATCGTGGGAATATGACTGTTTTTATAGCACAAAATAAAAATAATCAAATAGTTGAAGTTGAAACATTTGCAAACTATCCTGTGACAAAAAATACGGTGGGTCATATTGATTTCAGTGATAAAGATAAGCCTCTTGGTAATCTCATTATAACTGCTGGTGAAACAGTTGATAATGAGGAATTGTATACAGTAAAGTTTAATGCTAATTCTGGAACAAAATTGAGTCAAGAAAAAAGAAGATTGTCAATGGGTGAAAGAATTGGTACTTTGCCGACTGTCCAAAGAAAAAATTATATATTTAAAGGATGGTACACAAAGAAATCAGGTGGGAAAAGAGTAAAAAGTACAACAGTATTGGATTTTTCAACCACTTTATATGCACATTGGTCAAAAGTAATACCACCAAAAAAAGTTAAACTCCTTTCGCTTGAATCTACAGAAAGAGGTATTATAACGGTTACTTTTAAAAATGTATTGGAAGCTGCCGGGTATCAGATTGCTTATTCGACTGCATCTGATTTCACATCCTCTAAAGTGAAAAAGATATTCTCAAATAAAGCAAACAAAGCCAGATTAAAGCCAGGCGAAATATATTATGTAAAGATTCGTGCATATAAAACGGATTCTGCTGGGAAAAGAGTTTATGGAACTTATAGTAAAAAGAAAAAAATTAAGGTTATGGAATGATAAATAAAAATATAAATTACATGCAGAGGATAAAATGCAATATGTTTTCCAGAGCGTTGTTACAAAATGGAGAGGACGCATATACCTTGTGGGCAAGGAGTAAAGAACTGAGTGAAGTTTAAGTGGATGGCAAATGAAGAATTTGTTGCTGCTGGCTATATAGAAAAGGACGATCACATACATTCAGCCTCGTACTGGTGAAATACTGGAATATCATGAAGTTCTGTAAGGGGCGTGTAATTTCCGGCATGAAAGCGGCAGATGATGGGGGACTGTCTCTTACAGAAAAATCCCTTTTTCAGCTTCTGCTTGCCGGAAATGAGAGTACTGTATGACAAGAGTCGGACAGGGTCTGTATTGCGGAATATATGCCAAACATCCAGAATGCACTGCGCTAACTGGTATATAAAGGTTATTGGGATGACGTCTGTCTGAGCAATATACAGACTACTGAAGATGAGAGCAGTAATGGTTGAATACGGGGGAATTAAAAATATAAATATGGATAAGAAAACTGAAAATGAAAAAACAGTTTCAGACTATTATAGGAACTTGCTGAATGCAGTTGATATTCATACATATGCGGATATTGATTTAGACATCAGTAATCTTTCTGATGAACAGGCAGTAGGATTGGAATATGCCATACGCTTGTTAAACGAGAATGAACAGGAAATACTGCATCTCCGGTACGGCGAAGGGATGTCTTTCCGTGCTATCGGTGAACATAGGGGAATTTCAGTGACACGCGCTGGACAGATACATGCCAGGGCAGTATGGAAACTGCGCCAACCTTCCTGTTATGTTTGGTATACAGAAGGTTTCACTATCCATGATGCGAAAAGAAAATCAGGTGCAGAAAGGATAAGGAAGTCTCTGCAGAAACGCAGGGAGATTGGAATATTGGAAAAAAGCTGTATGAAGCTGGGCATATCATATGGTTTGTATGAAAAACTACAGAAAGCAGGACTGGGCACGATTGGAAATCTGCAGAATGCCATGAAAAGGAGAACGTGGCATGATTGTATCAGGGGAGTGGGAGTAAAACAGGCCGGGCTTCTTGTGTGCAGGATGATGGAAGCTGGACTTATTGATGAAAGCTATGCGGCAGTTCAGGAGTACAGTCAGCAGAAAAGAAAGAGTGCTGCCCAGGATAATGATTTTTGAAAGCCGGGAATGGCAGGCCATATCTTATTTTGTGAAATTGTACATACAGATAAAATATGGCAGACGGACGTTCTGGCTTTATAATATCTATGTAGATCTAATCATTTGCAGAATGATTTCATTTCGGATTTTCATTTTACGGGATAAATGAATGACTTGCTGCCAAAAAATTATTCGGTACAAAGGTCAGTTCGTTTTTACTGCACAGACATGGATTATCCCTGGTATAAAATAAATCATGATAATGAAGTGCCGTATAAAAACAGTTCTCTTATGTCTAAACTGCTGTAGCCGTATGCTATGGATATTTTATTAAATTCATGATTTCTTCTGGTGATTTTTTCTTTCCAGACTCATAGCTGGCAGCAGTTTTTAATCAACGCCTGCTATTTTGTCTAATGTGCATCCAAGCATTGGCTGCCTGATGCAGAGATTATCAGCAACGACTTATTCACATATTAGAAGAGGAACTGGGTTTCTGTTTTTTCTTGAAATTCTTATAATAACACTTGTGAAATTTTCATCTTTAATGCCAGTGCAGTTCAGATGATGCCTGTTGATAATTATATTTATGATAGATTTAATTTCGTTAAGAAATTCCAGACTGAATTCATTTCCGTTATTATTTATAATGTCCTTCTGTACAGTTTTTGTCTGGTAGATTGTTCCTTTTGTAAATTTCTTTTAAATTAGAATATTTTGACTGAAAGTTATGGTGTCTTGGAAATAGGGGAGAAATAAAACCTGCAGCAGAAAAGACGCTTTAAAGCATCTTTTCCGGCTGCCTCTTGCAGTCTGTGATATACGGTGTTATGCATGATATATGCATGGCATTCTGGATATGCACAGAAGGTTCAGTTCTCATCATCAATTATAGCCGGGGATGTTTCACCATATTCTATTTGTACTCCGCTATCTACAAATTCTTCCCATGTCTGATACTTTACCATTGAATTGTTCTCGTGTATTGATGCATGGATAAAAGATACAGACATTGCAGCAATTATACAAAATATAGCAATCAGTGCTGGGACTTTCATTCTTTCTTTCATGTTATCACCTCTTGATGCTCCTTTCATATTTTTGTTAATGTTTCATACATTACTAATATAAGTTAATAACTAATATAAAGTAATAACTAATATCAGTAATTCAAATATATACCAATATCAGTTATTATGCAAGCAGTATTTCGTGAAGGAGTATTTTTGTGATAACTTTTAATAATTTATGGAATGTAATGAAACAGAAGAACATATCGCAGTATAAGCTGATTAATGATTATAATATAAGCCCGTCGCAGCTTACAAGGCTGAAAAGGAATGAAAGCGTCAGCACAAATACTATAGACAGGTTTTGCCAGATACTGGACTGTGATATATCGGATATTATGGAATATAAGAAATGACCGGATATGTTGCAGCGTACAGGCACATCATGCTGCAGCTTCCTGGGCTGTTCTGTCTGTAGCAGCAGCTTGTTTCTATAGGATATTGCAGTAGCGGTGTTTCGTTTTAGCAGGATATTCACTTTTTTGATGCAGTATGTGAATCATGCATTATTATAATTTCAATCTGACCGTATTCCTTTTGATTATCTGATTTCCCATATATTCCCATTGCTTCTTACCTCTATAATGGTTGTTTTATCAGCTTGCAGTCAGTTATTTTCTGATTCTGTATTTATGTTTTATGCACGCTGCTCTCTGGCTGCTGCGTATGCTGGATAAAAATCCGTTTTCGTGTGCAGCTTTGCCAGATGGTTTTCTATGTTTTTTTCTTAGTTTTTACATCTGTTTTATGGATTGTCCTGCATCAGGGCAGTTTTTTTCTGAAATTTATACGAATCTGGAACAGTAGGATTTGCAGTCGCTAGGCTCGAAAATTTACTAAAAGAATCGTTTGTTCAAGTATAATTGACAGAATCTGACAGAATAATACATATGTATTCAAGTATAATGACATCTGTACAGGCATGAATCATGATTCTGCCTGGATGTTGTGAATTGTATTCAGATTAGGTTATGTATTAATTAGAAACAGTATATATTATATGTTCGTTAGAAAGACTTGCTTGTGTTTTATCATTTATGCTGTTAATAGATGATAAGGCGCTATGGGTAATGGGATTTTATACTGCACGAACAGAAGAAAGCATGCGGCAGGGGCCGGACAGTCTTTCAGACTGTCTGGCCTTTTTCCGTGCCGGATTATACCGGTATATACGGGCAGCCGTTATATTTCTTTATGGAAACATCAGTGTACAAGGGGCTACAAACGATATAAAGAAATGTTTCAGATATGCA
>ERZ778516.2033-NODE-2033-length-14201-cov-4.095928_pt1 | contig 14201 bp, 9 predicted proteins | sample MGYA00510342_ERZ778516 | MGnify/ENA primary metagenome ERZ778516 (study PRJEB29527, sample SAMN07138961) | mouse gut metagenome | material: feces | host: mouse | place: China:Nanjing | collected 2016-01-25 ...
ATGTGCGCACGGCGCGCAGCAAGGGGAATACGGAGAGAGCCATCCTGTGGGGACATGTGCTAAAAAATGCGCTGATCCCGGTGATAACCTTTATGGGCATGGTGGTTGCGGATGTGCTGGCGGGCAGCATCGTGGTGGAGCAGGTCTTTAACCTGCCTGGGGTTGGCAGGCTTTTGATTACGGCGATCTCAAACAGGGACTACCCGGTGGTGGAGGCGGTCGTGGTCTATATTGCCTCCGTCGTGCTGATCGTGAATTTTATTGTTGATTTACTGTACCAGAAAGTAGATCCGCGCGTGCGGATTGAGTAACGGAAAGGAGCCGCGGGGAGTATGAAGAAAAAACGCAGGCAGCGAAACACAATAAACTTTAGCCTGGCCGTGGGCATCGCGCTGGTATCCGCGGTGCTCCTTTTTGTTTTTGTCGGGCTGTTTTACACGCCCTATGACCCGATGGAAATGAGCATGACCCTGAAAAACAAAGCGCCAAGCCTGAGCCATCCGTTCGGGACGGACTACCTCGGCAGGGATATTTTAAGCCGTGTGATGGACGGCGCGGGGACGACTTTTTTGATCGGGGCGGCAACGGTATTAATCGGGCTTGTTGCAGGAACACTGATCGGAGCCTTTACAGGTTATTATGGCGGGCTGGCGGACGAGATATTAATGCGTTTAAACGATACGCTGACCTCTTTCCCAAGCATCCTTTTAGCGCTTGTTTTTGTCAGCGTGATCGGCACGGGGAAATACAATATTATCATTGCCCTGGGCATAATATTTATCCCGAGTTTTGCGCGCGTGGTGCGCGGAGAGTTTATTGTGCAGAAGGAACTTGACTATGTGCGGAACGCGAAGCTTTTAGGGGCGGGCAACCTGCGCATCATGTTTGTCCATATTTTGCCGAACACCGCACCGATCCTGATTTCGGCAGTGACAATCGGCCTAAACAACGCGATACTTGCCGAGTCGGGGATGAGTTACCTCTCGCTCGGCGTGCAGCCGCCCGATCCAAGTCTTGGGCGGATGCTCTCGGAGGCGCAGGGATATCTTATGAGCGCACCGTGGGCGGCGGTAGCGCCGGGGATGATGATTGTGCTTACTGTGCTTGGGTTTAGCATGATTAGCGAGAATATCGGGAGGGGGGACTTGCGTGGAAAATAGTGGGCATTTGCTTGAACTTAGCGGGGTGGCGGTTGGCTTCCCGGAAAAAGGACGGGGCGTGAAACTGGTTACGCAGGGGGTTTCGCTCTATGTGGATCCAGGCGAGGCGGTGGGCATCGTCGGGGAATCCGGTTCCGGAAAAAGTGTGAGCATGTTGGCGAGCGTCGGTCTGTTATCTGGCGGTGGCAGGATTGTGGAAGGGAGCGTGCGCTTTCTGCACGGGGAGGAGTATATTGAACTTAATACCCTGGGACAGAAAGAGCTAAATGAGGTGCGCGGTGATGAAATTTCCATGATTTTCCAGGAACCGATGACCTCCTTAAACCCTGTGATGACCGTCGGCCGCCAGGTTTGCGAAATGCTTGTGCTCCATACGGACTGTGCGGGTGAGGAGCGCAGGGGCAGGGTGCTTGACATGTTTAAGGAGGCGGGGCTATCTGATGTGGAGGCTCTTTATGAAAAATACCCGCATCAGCTCTCCGGCGGTATGCGCCAGCGTGTTATGATCGCGATGGCGATGATACTTCGCCCAAAGCTTTTGATTGCGGATGAGCCAACCACTGCACTGGACGTGACCGTGCAGGCAAAAATCTTGAAATTGCTGAAAAAATTCCAGACAGAGTACGGCACAGCAATCCTGCTGATCTCGCATGACCTCGGTGTGATAAGGAGTGTCTGTTCCCGCGCGGCGGTTATGTGCGGCGGGCGGATTGTGGAGCAGGGTGACGTTGAGAATCTGTTTGAACATCCGCAGGAGGATTACACAAGGAAACTTCTTTCGGCGGCGCTCGGAAAAGAGAATGTGTTAAGGGAAGCCGGTGTTAAAAGCAGCGGGGAAGTTTCTGTGCGCGTTGAGGACTACTCGGTGTTTTATGAGGAGAAGGCGAAAAGAAATGAGCGCGGGAAAAACAGGATAAAGGATGTGCCGGAGGGAAAGAGCCGATTGAGTGCGCTGTCCGCACTGCTAAACGGAAAGACCAGGCGCGAGGTCGTAAAGCATGTATCGTTTGAACTCTATGCGGGTGAGATTGTGGGCATTGTCGGTGAATCCGGCTGCGGAAAGTCTACACTTGCCAAGGCGCTTGCCGGCTTGAACCCGCTCACAGAGGGGAAGGCGTGGATTTCGTGCAGCCAGCCGCAGATGGTCTTCCAGGATCCTTACGGAAGTTTAAACCCTGCCAAAACTATTGGCTGGCTTTTGACCGAGCCGCTGCGCCTGCACCGTATCGGAACCAGGCAGGAGCAGTACAGGGCAGTATGCGAAATGCTCGATAAGGTGGGGCTTGGTGAAAAGTATTATGGGCGTTATCCCGGCACTCTTTCCGGCGGGCAGCGCCAGAGGGTGGCAATCGCGATGGCAATTATGTTAAGGCGCAGTTTTATTGTGCTGGATGAACCGGTTTCCGCGCTCGATGTGACGGTGCAGGAGCAAATCCTTGTACTATTAGTCAAACTGCAAAAGGAATTTGGTCTGACCTACCTGTTTATCTCGCATGATATGAATGTGATCCACCGCATCTGCGACCGGGTTTTTGTAATGTACGGCGGCGAGATTGTCGAGAGCGGTGAGGCTTCGCAGGTTTTTTTAAACCCCAAGCATCCTTATACAAAAAAATTGCTGAGTGCCAGGCTGTAGCACTGAGGAACATAATATAAAACACCGGGTGAACATGCGGCGGGCATATAGTGAATACCTAGTGTAACGGTTTTCTATCGGTTAGTTATTTCTAAATGATTGACAAGTGTTTTTCTATTTGTTAAAATATATAATGAAGCGCGTGGTAGCTGATAGAATAATGGTAAAAACGCTGAATATTTGACTTCAAAGGAGAAACACTATGGGAAGAGTCTGTATAGACACAAGCAAGTGTGTGGGCTGTAATGCCTGCGTCAGGGTATGTCCGGTACTTGATGCCAATATAGCAAAATCGGATAGTACGGGACGATTAGTAATCAATATTGATGAGAAAAAATGTATCAAGTGTGGTGCCTGCATCAGCGCTTGCTCTCATGGTGCGAGAACCTATGAGGATGATATTGATGCATTTATGCAGGATTTGGGTGACGGGCAGGAGATTGTACTTCTCGCAGCGCCTTCCATCAAAATCGGTTTCGAGGGGAACTGGAGACATGTGCTCCAGTGGTTCAGGAACCGGGGGATAAAAAAGATTTACGATGTGTCCTACGGCGCAGATATCTGCACCTGGGCGCATATCCGCTACTTGCAGCAGCACCCGGATGCGAAACTGATATCGCAGCCGTGTGCTGCGGTGGTAAACTACATAGTAAAGCACAGGCCGGAACTTTTGCCGCACCTGTCGCCGGTTCACAGCCCGCTGCTCTGCCTGGGCATTTATCTGCGCCATGTGCTTGGATATAAGGGCAAGCTTGCAGCGATCACACCTTGTATTGCCAAGGGGGATGAATTTAAAGAAACGCGCATCATCGATTATAATGTGACAATGGAGCATCTGAGGGACTACTTTAAGATGAACAAAGTTGACCTGCCGACCGTAAAGATTTACAGCCCATTCGAGTTTGACGGCGATATCGGTCTGGAGGGTGCAATCTACCCAAGGCCGGGCGGACTTATGAAAAACTTGCAGATTCATAACCCGGATCTTTGTGTTATCTCCTCCGAGGGGACGGAGCGCCTTTACGATGATCTGGATTTGTATTTGAAGCAGAGAGAAAAAGACCTGCCGGCGGTCTTCGACGTGCTAAGCTGCAAGGATGGCTGTAACGGCGGTCCGGCAACCGGTGTTGACTATCACTGCTTTGCCATCAACAATATTATGTATGATGTTGAGAAGTACGCGCGCAACGTGCGCCGAAAGAATGTAACCCGGCGCGGGGAGGATTTACAGTTTGCAGAATTTGACAAGAAACTTCGTCTTAGCGATTTCCTGCGCAGGTATGTTGCGAGCGAGGTAAAAGAGATCCCTGTGACCGAGGCGGAGATTGAGAGGGCATATCGCCTGATGGGCAAGACCACGGAAGATGAGAAGCATTTTGACTGTCATGCCTGCGGTTTCCGCACCTGCCGCGAGATGGCGATAGCCTTGGCGAAGGGTATCAATGAGAAGGAAAACTGCCACCAGTACATTATTACTTCCGTCGGCGCGGAGCGGCATAAGGTGGAGCAGGTCAACCGCAAGGTTCATGAGATGAACGGGAATTTGAGCAATGTATTTGAGCAGTTGAACAATAATATTTATGAGATCAAGGAAGAGGCTGACTTAATCCGTGAAACAGGTCTGCACACTGCGGAGAAGATGAGTATCCTGACAGATCATATGGGCAAGTTAGCAAGTCTTAACGAAGGTCTTAGGGAGTCCGCGGAGCGCATTACAAACAGTATCGAGAGCTACAATATTATGACGCGGGATGTGGAGAAGATTGCAGGGAAAATCAATCTTTTGTCGCTGAATGCGGCAATTGAGGCGGCAAGGGCAGGCGAGGCAGGCAACGGTTTTGCGGTGGTTGCCTCGAATATCCGGCAGCTCTCGGACAGCTCGAAATCCTCCGTTGCCTCCGCGAAGGAAAATGATGAGGCAATCAAGGGAGCCATTGACGCGATCTCGGATGTCATCGAGAAATTTAACAGCACAATCACGGAAACTCTCTCCTCCGTAAAGGCTGCAATCAAGGATGTTGATAAAACTTCCGAGAAGGGACAGACGATACAGGAGTCCATGGATGTGGTATCGAGAATGGCGGACGATGTGAAGGCTGTAATCCATGAAACCAATGTAATATTGAACTGATCTGCCGTAGCGCAGGTAAGTATGGGCGGCTAAGCGGGAAAGCTTGGCCGCCCGTTTATAAGGGCGGAATACAAAGGAAACGTATTATGATGGAAGAGAAAAAATATTATATTATGTCGGGGGCGGTTCTTGTTGTGCTGGCGCTCGTTGCTATCTGGTGTGCGGTTGGCGGCAGGAATGAACCGACTAAGATCCGGTTTGGGGAGATAGAAAAAATAACAGAAAACTGGGAAAGTAATATGGATGGAATTGTGGAACTTCCGAAAACGTTTTCGAATAGAAAAGACCAAGAAATCATGCTGACACATATTTTGGATGAAGATCTGCCTGACGGTTACGGCCTGATGTTCCATACCGGATACTGCATTTACCGGGTCTATTTGGACGATGAACTGATTTGGTCTTACGGCGTGGAGGGAAAGCCTGCCTTCGGGCGAATGCTCGGCAATATTGTCGCAATTGTCGAACTGCCGGGCGGTGCACCGGCAGGCGCAAAACTTGTGATCTCGCTGATTCCACAGTATAACCTTTTGCTCAACCCGCTCGATGTCACAGTGGGGTCTGTCGCGCAGCTAAAGGCGCAGGTGCTAAGGGATGGTGTGTGGCGCATTGTAGCATGTGCGCTTTTCGGGGTGCTGGCAGCAGTTGCCATGTTCTTTGGGATTGTGCATTATGAACACGGACTGAATTTCAACAGCACGGCATTTTTATACCTTGGTTTATTTGCCCTTTCCATCGGTGTCTGGCTTTTCTGTGATTCGGATTTGTCGCAGTTTATTACGGATGCAAACTGCACGGTGGCACTGTTAAATTTTATGAGCCTCCTTTTGGCGGCATCCATGTATATGGCATTTTGCGCGCAGCTTTTCACGGAATATAAAAGTTTGTTCCACAGGTTGGAATGTGTCGGTTATGCCATGATTTCCCTGCTGTTGGTCTTTTTTGTTACAGGGATCGCAGACCCGCCACAGCTATTGATATTTGTCCATATTTATCTGTTTGCGGTTACCGGTGTGGCAACTGTATATATGTTCATACATATGGCTGGGCACAGGGATACAGCCATACCTGGACTGCTGCCCGCCAATCTGGTTGTTTTATTTACAGCCATCATATCGATGATATGTTTTTGGCTGGTCAGGGGGTCACAGTACCCTGCCATACTCTGCGCGCTTGGATTTTTCCTTTTTGCCATTATGCTTTTGCGGATGCTTTTAAGGCAGGAAGTAAAGATATTAAAGCAGGGTATCTGTGCAAGTGTCTACAAGGAAATGGCGTACCACGACGGGCTGACCGGTCTTGCAAACCGCGCTGCCTTCGAGGATGATATGGACGCGGTGGCACTCCAGACCGCATATAAGCCGGAGGTGCTGCTCTTTATTTTTGACCTGAACGGTCTGAAATGGACAAATGACCATATCGGGCATCATGCCGGTGACCTTTTATTAAAAGGGGCGGCGCAGTGCATGAGGGAGGTGTTTGAACCCAAGGGCAAATGTTACCGCTTAGGGGGTGATGAGTATGCGGCAATCCTAATTAATCCCGCCCTTACGGCAGGAGAATATTGTGATAATTTAAACCGTGTGGTCGCGAAATACAATGGGAAAACTCCTTATAAGGTATCCATGGCAGTGGGATATGCGACAAGGCTGGTAGACCATGAGGACGACAATTTTAAAAGGGACTTTTTCCAGGAGGCGGATGAGGCAATGTACCGCGATAAGGAGCGGGCACATGAGCAGATGCGCAGGGAAGGAAAAAGTGTGAGGTGAGCGCAAGGGCTTATGGTGGTTAAGTATATAAAAAAATATTGGTTAAGTTACCTGCTCGGCATGTTTGTTTTGCTGGCGGTGGATTATCTTGGGCTTTTGATACCGGAGTACACGGGTGATGTGACGGACGGTTTGATTGCCGGGATGGATATGGCGGGTGTTATTTCCCTGATCGGGCGGATTTTGTTTGTCGGGTTATTGATGGCACTTGGGCGTTTCGGGTGGCGCTATTTTATTTTTGGCGCGGCAAGAAAAATTGAATATGAGCTGAGGGGGGGAATGTTTTCGCATCTGTCCACTCTCTCCATGCGCTATTACAATGAAAATAAGACCGGCGATTTGATGGCGCATTTTACCAATGACCTTGCGGCGATCCGCATGTCGTTAGGACCTGCGGTTATCTCAACTTTTGATGCCGTTGTGATGACGATTATGGTTATTGCAAAAATGATTGTGCATGTGAATTTGAGCCTGACGCTTCTTGCCTGTATCCCGATGACGGTCATCCTCTTTGGCGGAATTTATTATGGGGGTGCGGCGGAGCGGCGCTTTACCAAAAAACAGAAAGCATTTTCCGATATGACCGACCAGGTACAGGAGAGTGTGTCCGGTATCCGCGTTATCAAAGCTTTTGTACAGGAAGAAAAGGAGAAAGAAGCATTTGCTGTGGCAAACCGGAACAACAAGGAGATGAATCTGGGCGTTGTGAAGCTGCAGGCGTTTGTGATGCCGCTGCTTGACGTGATTGTCGGTATCTCGAGTGTGATTGCGCTCTTGTATGGCGGGAAGCTGGTGCTTTCCGGCACGCTCTCCCCGGGGCAGTTTGTTTCCTTTACCTCGTATGTGGGGATGCTTGCCTGGCCGATGATTGCGGTCGGTGACAGTATTAATTCTTTTTCACAGGGTTTTGCCTCAAAGAAGCGCGTGGAAGCAATTTTTGCGGAGGAGGCGGAGATTGTGGACGGCGCGCATGTGAAGCGGGAAATAGAGGATTTAAGGGGCGAAATTTCAGTTAAGCACCTGACATTTGCCTATAACAAGGAGGCAGCCCCGGCGCTAAAAGATCTGTCCGTTTCGATTAAAAGGGGGGAAACACTTGCGATTCTCGGGCGCACGGGGAGCGGCAAGACAACTTTTGCAAACCTTCTCGTGCGCATGTACGATGTGGGGGAGGGGCAGATTTTAATGGACGGGCATCCGATCGGGGAGATTCCCCTTTCGGTGCTGCGCGAGTCAATTGCCTATGTCCCGCAGGATAATTTCCTTTTTTCCGATACATTGCAGACCAATATCGCGTTTGGTGTAAGAAAACTGTCCGACGTGCCGGAGGAAGTGTTTGAGGAAGGCGCGGCGGGTACCAAGATTTTTATGTCGCATAAAGAGAGGCTTGAGGAGTATCTCGAGCGCGATTTCTTCCAGTCGAAAAACCGTATGGATGAGGCGTATGGCGATCTCGAACCGGTTATGGAGGCGGCGCGGCAGGCATGTATCCACGAGAATATCATGGATTTTCCCAAGAAGTATTCCACGATGGTGGGCGAGCGCGGCGTAACCATCTCCGGCGGGCAGAAGCAGCGCAGTTCCATTGCGCGGGCGCTGATGAAGGACGCGCCAATCCTGATTTTAGACGATTCGCTTTCGGCGGTGGATACCGACACTGAGGATAAAATTTTGGAGGCGCTAAAGAAAAACCGCGCCGGCAAGACGACCATCCTTATCGCGCACCGCATATCGACCACGCAGAATGCGGATCATATTATGGTTCTTGAGCGCGGTGCGGTTGCGGAGTATGGTACGCATGCGGAACTGCTTGCAAAGGGCGGTATCTATGCGAAACTTTACGAAAAACAGCAGCTAGAAAAGCAGTTAGAAACGGAGTAGGGAGAGAGCGATGGACAGGAAAGAGATTGAATTGGAAAAATCGGCATCGCGGGGTGTGTTTTCGCGCTTGCTGGCATATGCGAAGCCCTATATACTCTGGATGGCAGCAGCGCTTTTTCTGGTGCTTGTCATCACGGTGCTCGAGTTGTACCGCCCGGTCATTATGGGAGAGGTGATTGACCTGTTTATGGAGGACGCGCCGTTTTCTAAGGTCAGGCGCTGCGGGCTGATTTATTTGGGTGTGCTGCTTCTCGGTTTCGTCTGCAATTTTTTGCAGACCTGGATTTTGCAGATGACCGGGCAGAATATTATTTACAATATCAGGGAGGAAGTTTTTGACCATATAAGCAGGCTTTCACTGCGCTTCTTTGATATTACGCCGGTCGGGAAGATTGTGACGCGCGCGACGAACGATGTTGAGGCGTTACATGAAATGTATGCAAATATTCTTGTGCGCCTGATTAAAAATGCAGCGACCATTATCGGGCTTGCGGTGGTTATGCTGATGTTGAATGTAAAAATTGCGCTGTTTGCATTTGCGCTCCTTCCGTTTATTGTGGGGCTAACAGTTTTGTTTAAGCGGATTTCCCGTATGACCTACCGCATCACCCGCACAAAGATTACAGCGTTAAACACCTATCTCTCGGAACATTTATCTGGCATGAAAGTGATTCAGATCTTTGCGCGCGAGAAAGAGAAAAACGCAGAATTCGGAAGGAAGAATAAGGATCTGTACAGGGCGAATTACCGCGAGATGATGGTATTTGCTGTGTTCAGGCCAAGCATCTATTTTCTCTCGGTTGTGGCGTTATCCATTATTATCTGGACGGGTTCTTCCTCGGTTATCAGGGGGGCAATAACGGTCGGGACACTGTATACCTTTATCCAGTATATTAATTCGTTTTTCCAGCCGATCCAGGAACTGGCGGAACAGTTTGGCACACTCCAGTCCGCAATGGCATCGGCGGAAAAGATTTTTACGCTGCTTGACGAGAAACCGATGATTGTGAATCCGGCGAACCCGGTTGACCCGGGGAGGGTGCTCGGGCGCATTGAGTTTGACCATGTATGGTTTGCCTACCAGGGGGAGGACTGGATATTAAAGGATGTTAGTTTTACCGTGGAAGCAGGCTCTAAGGTAGCATTTGTCGGGGCGACGGGCGCTGGGAAATCGTCGATCCTAAACCTGATTGGCAGGTACTATGATATCCAGAAAGGAAGAATTACCATTGACGGTATCGATATCCGGGAGATTGATAAGGATAGGCTGCGCTCTGCCATCGGTCAGGTACAGCAGGATGTCTTTATCTTTACGGGCGATATCAGCAGCAATATCCGCCTGCGCAGGGAGGATATCACGGATGAGGATATTGTGCGCGCGGCGAAACATGTCAATGCGGATGATTTTATCTCGCGCCTGCCCGGCGGTTACCATGAGCCCGTAACGGAGAGGGGAAGCACCTTATCGGCGGGGCAGAGGCAGCTTTTATCTTTTGCGAGGACGCTCGCCTATAATCCGGCGATCCTGGTAATGGATGAGGCGACAGCAAATATTGACACCGAAACCGAGCTTCTGATCCAGGAAGCGCTTGAAAAGCTGATGCAGGGCAGGACGACCATTATGGTCGCACACCGTCTTTCCACGATACAGCACGCGGATAAAATAATTGTTATGCACAAAGGTGAGGTAAGGGAAGTCGGCACGCATCAGGAACTGCTTTTAGCGGACGGGATTTACAAGAAGCTGTATGAACTCCAGCTACATGCAGAGTAAATTTAAAACAGTATAAGACCGGACAGCGCCCGGAAAGAGGAGCTGCGAGGACTTATACGGGACTAAAAATAGGAGGAAAATATGTTAAAAAAGAAAATTGGATGCCTGGCACTTACTGCCATGCTGGCAGCGGGCATAATGGCAGGATGTGGAGGGGAAGATAACGGCGGGAAGACGCAGGTAACCGGGGCAGTTACGGAAGCCCCGACACCGCAGGCAACCGTAACGCCGGAAGCAACCCCGACACCTGAGCCGACTTTGACACCAACCCCGGAACCAACCAAGGCAGAAGAAGTAAGCAAATATGAAATTCCGGATGTGGTAATGGAAGCAAAGGAAATTCCGGACACGGACGCGTTCAAATTTACAAAGGATATGAAAATCGGCTGGAACCTTGGAAATACCCTGGATGCATCCGACTGCACATGGGTGGACGACGAGCTGAAATATGAATCGGCATGGTGCGGTGTTATCACAATGCCAAAACTGATCCAGTCCGTAAAAGAAAAGGGCTTTAACACAATCCGCATTCCGGTATCATGGCACAATCATGTTTCGGGGGAGGACTTTGCAATCAGTGAAGTGTGGATGGCAAGGGTAAAGGAAGTCGTTGATATGGCAATCGATGAGGGAATGTATGTTATCTTAAATATCCACCATGATGTCAGTGAATCCTATTATTACCCAACCTCGGAATATCTTGATTCCTCCCTGCACTATGTTAGCAGTGTATGGAAACAAATAGCAGAAGAATTTGCGGAGTATGACGAGCATCTGATATATGAAACCCTGAATGAGCCGCGCATGGTAGGTTCAAACTTTGAGTGGTGGATCAACCCAAGTGATGAAAGCTGCAAGGATGCGATTGAGTGCATAAACAAACTGAATCAGGCGGCAGTGGATGCAATCCGCGCGACCGCAGGCAACAACCCGACGCGATACATAATGGTTCCGGGTTATGACGCTTCGCCGGACGGCGCATTAAACGCTGGGTTCGTGCTCCCGCAGGACACGGCAGAAAATAAGCTGATTGTATCCGTACACGCCTACACCCCTTACAATTTCGCGCTGGATGAGAAGGGCACATCAAGTTTTGACTCGGATAAAACCGCCGATGTGCGCGGAATTACAGAATTTATGGATAAACTGTATGACCGTTTTATCAAAAACAGCATCCCGGTTGTGATCGGGGAATTTGGTGCGCGGGCAAAAAGCGGCAATGTGCAGGATCGCATTGATTTTTCTACCGCATATATCGCGGCGGCGCGCGCCAGAGGTATTACCTGCTGCTGGTGGGATAATAACGCCTTTATCGGGAACGGGGAAAATTTCGGGCTGGTTGACCGTGCATCGCTGAAATGGAGATTTGAGGAAATTGTATCGGGTCTGATGAAATATGCGGAAAGCGTTAAGGGGAACTAAAGCGGCAGCCATTTTTTTTTGTATAGTATAATAAAGGAATAGGAAAATTAGTTTTAGGGTGTGGGCATACAGGAAATTATAGCATATTTTCTATAAGAATTCTGAATAATTTCGTATCCGCCGGAAACAATACTATCAGTACATGAGTTGTACCGTAAGAGAATTTGAGGAAAGGCGGCGCGAGAGGTGAAGGGAGATAAAAAAGAATACCAGAACAAAAAACGCCTGTACCTGCTTGGATTGTGCGGCGTGCTGGCAGTATCCGGCACAGTATATGCCGTGACGAGGAAAACAGAACCGCAGGAACAGCAAAAAGAGCTGGTGGATTTAAACGACGGGGAACAGGGGTTGCCGGATGGCACACATGAATTTGTGCAGAATACAACGGTAACACCGGCTCCGCCAGAGCCGACAAAAGCCCCGGGAACAGGAGTGGGGCAGGAAACAAATCCGAGCAGTCAGGTAGCACAAGGACCGACGGAAGTTCCAAAGCAGCTGACAGCTTCCGAGGATGGAAAGGATAAGCCAGTTCTGCCAAACCAGACCGAACCGACGAAAGCTCCGGTTCCGACCATGCATACAGCGTCCAATGAGGGAAGCGTAGGGCAGGGAGGGACAAAGACAGGAACAAACGATGGGCAGGAAGAAGAAAAACCGCCGCAGGAAACTGCACAGGTTAATAACCCGACGGCACAGGAACTGAAATTTTCTGAGGAAGACGGGCTTGGCTGGCCATTGTCCGGCAATGTCGTAAAAAATTACAGTGATGACAAATTAGTTTATTTTGAAACCCTGGGGCAGTTTAAAACCAATCCTTGTATTTTTATAGCGGGGGAGAAAGGCAGCCCAATCGTTGCGGCAGCAAACGGAATTATTACAGAGGTGAAAAAGGAAGATAAAACGGGGCATACCCTGGTAATGGACATAGGGGGCGGATATACGCTAACCTACGGTCAGATCGGGGAGGTTTGCGTAAAGATCGGGGATTATGTGGAGGCCGGGCAGGAATTAGCAAAGCTTGCAACCGTAACCAAATACTACCGCTTAGAAGGTGACCACCTTTATTTCCGGGTACAAAAAGACGGGCAGAATGTAAATCCGATGACCTTAATCCGCAATGAGTAAAAGTATTTTTTCTGCGTTCCACGGGACGGCAAAGCCGGACCGCGGGACGTTTTTTATGCATGCGGACGCAGAAAGGAAATATGCAGCGAAGGCTGCCCATATCAAGCGCACGATTAGGGGAAGATAACTCTTTTCTGTTTGATTGTGCACGTTGGACAGGTTTTTTGCATATATTGTGAAAGCGGGGAAATCCCGCGATGCCGGGTAACGTCTGCTACATACCGAAAACGCCGTAAGGCGGGAGAAGGAAAATAAACAGACGGGATTTTTATACGGGGAATTGTGCGGCAACCGCCTTTGTAAAGTACGAGATCACCCGGCTGTATTATATAAAGCGGGGCGTTCTTTAAGAACGCCCCGTATTATTATGCTTAATTAACTTATCAACTATGTCAGGTGGGGGATAAGCCCCATCTGACATACTGCATTTACATTGCCGACACATAGACAAGCATCATAATATAGTGGCAGAGGCTGCCGCCGATGCAGAAGAGGTGGAACAGTTCATGGTTTCCAAAGCCCTTTCCCATGCGGTTAAACAGCGGAAGTTTCAGGGCGTAGATCACGCCGCCAACCGTGTAGATAATCCCGCCTGCAAGCAGCCACGCAAACGCGCCCCCGGAGAGCGCCGCAACGATATCGCCCATCATAAAGACACACAGCCAGCCCATAATAATATAAATCATTGCGGAAAACCATTTTGGGCAGGTAATCCAAAACAGCGCCTGAAGGATGCCGACGATGGCGAGAGCCCAGATCACCGCAAACAGGGCATGACCTTTTTGTGAATGCAGCACGATCAGGCAGACCGGGGAATATGTCCCTGCAATCAGGATATAAATCATACTGTGGTCAACCTTGCGCAGGCGCTTGTTCACCACCTCGGAGATATCAAGCGCGTGGTATATGCCGCTCGCAGTATATAGCCCGATCAGACCAAATAAAAACAGGAGCATGGAAAACCCGTTCTTTGCGCCGGAAAGCAGGAACGCCCGAATCACAAGCGGTAATCCTGCCGCCAGGCAGATACCAGCAAAAATCAGGTGGCTTAGACTGCTGAAAGGGTCCTTAAAATGAAAAGCGCGGGTGTTTTTTGTAAGGGGGCGCATCCCCTGCACTGTGGATGTTTTTGACATGGCGGTAATCTCCTTTCTGAACTGGTTAGTTTATGCCATATAAAGTAATAGATGTTTGGTTTAACCGATCAAAGAAGTCCTCCGTTTTTAAGTCGTAAAGAAGAAAGCGGTGGGTAATGGGAACTTCTTTGTGGCGGGGTGCAAGCTCCATCGCACAAGCTGCG
>ERZ778516.2037-NODE-2037-length-14180-cov-23.935575_pt1 | contig 14180 bp, 10 predicted proteins | sample MGYA00510342_ERZ778516 | MGnify/ENA primary metagenome ERZ778516 (study PRJEB29527, sample SAMN07138961) | mouse gut metagenome | material: feces | host: mouse | place: China:Nanjing | collected 2016-01-25 ...
ATGTTAGTTACGAAGTGAGCCTGCCAAGCTACTTCCATGATGAAACGTACTTTCATACGAGTAGCTTCGTTTGCACCACAGAAAGTATCAACAACGAACAAACGTTTGCCGGAAAGTTGTTTTACAGCTTTAGCTTTCAAGTCAGCCCAAGCTTCTTCAGAACATGGTTTGTTATCGTTTTTGTATTCGTCAGAAGTCCACCATACAGAATCAGCAGAAGCTTCATTTTTAACGAAGAATTTATCTTTAGGAGAACGACCGGTATAGATACCTGTCATTACATTAACAGCACCTAATTCAGTTACTTGACCTTTTTCAAAGCCTTCCAGACCTGGTTTTGTTTCCTCAGCGAACAAAACGTCATAAGACGGATTGTGCAAAATCTCGGTCACACCTGTGATACCGTACTTGCTTAAATCTAAATTTGCCATTTTCTTTGAATTAATTAAAAATTGGTATTTTGTTTTATTATCTCTTTTCACCTTTAATTAAGAAGGGGATTGGGAACACCCCCTTGTAAATCCGGGTACAAAAGTAACACTTTCTTTGGAAAGGAAGAAGGTATTAGAGAAATTTTTCCCTAATTGAATCTCTTTTATAAATTCCTAACAATATCTGCAAACTGAACGTTGCAATTTGAAAGATTATCACTTACTTTGCAAGTCAGTATGCTAGCAATGCTGTGAAAATAAGATTAAAATCTGAATAAAAAATAATATGAAAGTAATTGATTTTGGCCAAACTAATTCGATTCTAAACCAGTACATATCCGAAATTAGAAATGTAGAAGTTCAGAACGACCGCCTGCGTTTCCGCCGTAACATCGAACGGATCGGAGAAATCATGGCTTATGAAATGAGTAAAGAGTTTCAATACTCGGTAAAGAACATCCAGACACCATTGGGCATCGCTCCGGTCAGTACGCCGGACAATAATTTAGTAATCAGTACGATCCTGCGTGCAGGTCTGCCTTTCCATCAAGGTTTTCTCAGTTATTTCGACGGGGCGGAGAATGCGTTTGTTTCCGCTTACCGCAAATATAAAGATACGCTAAAATTCGATATACACATAGAATATATCGCTTCTCCCCGCATTGATGACAAAACGCTGATTATCACCGACCCTATGCTGGCAACAGGAGGAAGTATGGAGCTTAGTTACCAAGCAATGCTAACTAAAGGACACCCTGCCGAAATTCATGTTGCTTCGATTATCGCCAGCCAAAAGGCTATCGATCATATAAAGAATGTATTTCCTGAAGACAAGACAACAATCTGGTGCGCAGCCATTGATCCTGAAATCAACGAACATTCTTACATTGTTCCGGGACTGGGCGATGCAGGCGATCTTGCCTATGGTGAAAAAGAATAAACGTTTAAAGATCCTTCCGATATTGCTGCGGTGAAACCCCAACCTGCTTCTTAAAGAACGTACCGAAATAGGAAGCATTGGGGAAACCGAAGGCATTTGAAATCTCCTGAATATCCTTCTGCGTATTTTTAAGTAATGAGATGCTCTTACGAATGATAGCTTTGAATACAAGTTCCTGCACAGTATATCCGCAGATACTTTTAGAAACGGCAGAAAGATATTTAGGAGACAAACACAATTTATCCGCATAAAACTCAACACCCCGCTCCTGCATATAATATTTTTCGATTAACTGGATCAAATGAATAAAGACTTCGTTTTTGCGTCCTCCCACTTCCTGCCCATCATTGACGAGTTTGCGATTATAAATAGAGCAAATCCTGTACGTCAATGCAAGTAGAAGTAATTTCTGCTCATAAAGTTTAAATGAATTTTCTTCCGACTGTAACACATTGTCCAATAAGGACATATACTTTACTACCTCTTCTTCCTCACCAGTAGACCAGACACAAGAAGGTTCTTCGGGAGTAAGGCGGGAATACATATACATGGAAACAACCAGATTCCCCATAATATCCCGGATAGGTTCTATCTGATAGATCAAAATCCGCACCTCCATGTCTTCCGACTCTTGCAAAACCTGAAACTCACCGTCTTCGGGAATAAACAAACTTTCGCCTGCTTCTGCTAAATGCTTTTTCTGATTAAGCGAAAACTGGAAATTGCCCTGGTGGCAAATAATCAGCCCTAGTCCTTTCATTTGGAAAGGTTTCTTCAGTGAGGGGGGAAAATTTATAAATATCCCTTCGGAGCTACATATATTTTTCCCACTTAACAAATCGCGATCAAACTGCAATAAACGTTCTTGTCCGCTATCCATCATACTAATATATTAACAGATTCATTATCAAAAACGACGCTAAGTTAGCAATTTTCGTTTAGGATAAGGAACAACAAGCACAAATATCATACAAATTAATCCACCATAAATGGTCCATCCCGCCATCTCTTTGAGTGCAGAGAGCGTGGCCTGCACCTGAATACGCCCCTTGGTAGATATAGCAGCCATGTTACGGGCTTCCGTCTCACTCTTTCCCTGATATTTCATACCCTGTATCGTACCAAGGTAAGAAGTGGAAGCATCCGGATTAAGCAGGTCCACATTCTGCGCATAACGGGTTATATAGTGTTGCTGCCGCTCTTGCAAAACATTGGTATAAATTGCTCCGCCAATACTCGGTCCTACCACCATACGCACGGTAAGCATAATGCAGATCCAGGTGGAAAGATATTTAAAAGGCATACGTTGATTGGCATAAGCAGCCGTCAGCGCATACAGAATCATCATGCCTGTGGCACGAATGATAACTGCATATTTCAGACGCTCGTAAACTCCTGCTGTCTGTACCTCGAAATACATGAAAACAGCTGATAAAGACAGGAAGAAGAATCCCATCGCAAACAGATACTTAAAATGTAATCCTTTACCTCCCAACACCATAGCAATCACGGCACCAATAGCATAACCTACCATACACCAATTACCTAATGAAGCATTTTGCAAATTATCGAGATGCATCCCCACTCCTGCAAACACATTGACAAACATAGCACTGGAGTTTATCACCATCAATAATAAGTAAAGTAATGCTCCCATACGTATAGTACGCAGTTTGAACGCATCCAGCAAAACATAAGGCGACCGGCGCGTTACGTCCATATATAGAAAAATTCCCGCAAACAGAATACTTACAGCTGTCGCCCAACGGATAGATTCGTCATCATACCAGTCGAGCACTTTTCCATAAACCAGCACATACGTAAGACAAGTCAGCGAGATGCAAAATGCAGTGACATTGCCGAACTTACGGAAATTAATAGGAAACCTTCCGGGAAACTTATAATTCGGCATGGTAATCAACAAAAGCAAAATAGAAATCAGAAGAATCCCCATCATAAAGTAATACACATATTTCCATTCATATTCAAAGGACAGCCAAGCCGTCAATGCCGTGCCCGACTGTCCTAGAATCATAAAAAACAGATAAACAGCCGGCTGACTCACACATCTTTCAATGTCCAATTTATTCCAACCGGCAGTATCCTTCGGCTCCAACCCCGGAGTAATATTGCGGGTAGCTTCCATTCCACCCGCATACCAAATGAGTGTGAACAGATTGACCATCATCAGTACCATACGCAAGAAACCCGTCAAAAGACTACAAAGCGCCAGCAGAAAAACGCTGTCTGTCTTTGCACAGATATAACTGAATATATACATGAACGCAAACCCGACAATACACATCATCTTCTCCCGCCGCACACACACCAACTGATATAGGAAAGGAGCAAAGGCTGCCATACCAATAGAAGTAACAAAGTTGGCAAACTGGATATGCTCGGATATAATGCCAAGCCCGCTCATCATTTCGGTGCTATTCACCGAATAAACCCCGCCTACCGTAAGAATCGGCAGAAAGAAAAATAACAGAATGATAATGCCCAACGGTTTGGGCATCCAGCTATAGAAAGGATAATTTTTAGGATAAGAGGGCATTAATCTTTGATTTATGAATTATGATTTATGAATTATAGGTGCACGGTGGTTAGAGTTTGGCTTTCACTACTACCATCATGCCTGCTGCTAATCGTTCGTTGTCTTCTTTCGATAAATCGGTGAAGTCGATGCGTACGGGGATGCGCTGTTGGATCTTCACAAAGTTACCTGCGGAGTTATCGGTCGGCACTAATGAATATTTGGAGCCGGTAGCTCCTGATATAGAGGTGACTTTGCCTTTAAACTCTTTATCGCTAATGGCATCTACTGTGACAAATACTTCCTGTCCGATATGCAGGTTCTCGATTTGTGTCTCCTTATAATTGGCAACGATCCATTTCTGGGTATCAGGAAGAATATAGGTGATGGTCTGCCCTGCCGAAATAAACTGTCCTTCCTCTAATGAGCGACGGCCGAGTTTTCCGTCACAAGGAGCTATTACAACCGTATAGGAAAGATTCAACCGGGCCATTTCGAGCGCAGCTGTTGCTCTTTGAATAGCCGCTTCGGTATTCATGCGACGGTAGGACACTTCATCTACACCGGAAAGAGCTGCTTTTTTCTGCCTTTTCGTAGCTTCCAGCTTCTTACGCGTAGCTTCATAATCAGTGACAATCTGTTCAAGTTGGATAGGAGTAGCCGCATTTCGTTTCACGAGGTTCTCATATCGTTTCCGGTCTTTTTCCAGTTTCGCCAACCGTACTTCAATTTCGGCAATAGACGCATCGTAAACAGATGCTGTTGTCTGCGTGGTATTGAGTGTAGCATTGATGACGGTCGCACCGGCTTGCGCATCTTTCAAGGCAGCTTCAGCCTCCATTACGCGAATTTTATATTCACGATCATCCAGTACCAGCAAAGTATCTCCTTTATGTACCTCCTGATGTTCTGTAAAGTAGATTTTGTCAATGTAACCTGAAGCACGTAGATTGATAGGAGACACATATTGTTCTATTTGTGCATCGTTACTAGTCTCCGTCTGGCTATAATTCAAAAAAAGGCAGATCACTTCAATCACTCCCCAAATAATAATAGCCACTCCAAGAAGGCTGATAGCAATCTGCCAGCGACGAAGTTTCTTCATTTTTTTTGCTTTCTCCTGATGAGCAGCGGAAGGAAGGTTATTTTCCATTGTTTCCATATTTATGATTGTTATTTGCGTATTATTTGACTAATGATTCTATTTGTCCGGTCAGTTTAAGCAGCATCAGGTTAGTCACCCGATAATTATAATGTGCGCTGATATAGTTGTTTTGAGCTTCGCTCATCTGCATTTCATCTTGCAGCACTTCCGTCATAGAAGCAATGCCTTCCCGGTAACGGTCGGAAGTGACTGCGTACACATCTTCGGCAAGCAAGTAGTTATCCTTCTGTTTCTTAAAGTTACGCTGATTGTTCATCAGGTCGTTCACAGCATTCAGATATTGAGTTTGCAAATTCTTCCGGGCGTCTTCCCATGCCAATCTTTTATTTTCTATATCGATCATCGCCTTCTTTATTTTATAGGTTTTATCCAGTCCGTCGAAAATCGGAATACGCAAGGTTAGCCCCACTCCATAGGAACGAAACCATTGATTGGACGGACCGGAGTGGAACCAATGATAACCTTTATCCGTATATGCAGCATATCGCCAGCTGCCTGTCAGACTAAGAGAAGGGATATATCCATTAGTAATGATCTTCTTTTGACGTTCCGCCAGTTGCACTTGCGATTGTGAGAGTTGAAGTTCATAGATATTTTCCGACAAGCCAGTCAGGGCTACCGTAGTAATGCTATCGGCATTTACAGGTGTCAGCGCGATTTCCTTTTCAGCCGGATAATCCATAATGTATTTCAGCATATTCAACTGCTGTTTCATCATTGCTTGTGCATTGTCATATTGCACCTTCAGATTTTCCAAATTGATATTGACTCTTTTCAGATCGACTTTCATAGACATTCCATTATCGAAGAAAGCCTGTGTAATATCTCTCAATTCTTCCAGACGGGTGATATTTGCTTTTACCAGCATGATTTGTTCGGCCGTGACCTGTCCGAGATAATACATCTTACTGATTTGAAGAATAACATCTTCCCTGGCTTTTCCATAAGACAGACGACTGATTTCTTCCATCACTTTAGCTATGGACATAGAAGTATAAAGAGTCTGATTGAAAAGCGGCATCTGCATTTCCAGTCCTGCATTAGCAGAATGTTGCAATGTTTTCGTTATATTATAGGGAACTCCGTAAGATGAGCCGTCTGTGACTGACACCGGAGGATCAAAATTGTTATTATAACCAGCTATCGCATTAATTTGCGGCAGCAGCTTCGAACGGTTTTCAGATACGCCATATTTACTTTTTTGTATTTCTTTACGTTTCCCTTCTAACGACAAGTCATTGTCAATACCAATGCGGAGACAATCCTCTAATGTCAGAATCTCTACCTCCTGTGTGTTTCCACGTAACACGAACAAGAAAAAAAAGGAAAAAATGAATAGTAGTCTTTTCATAACACAATGCTCTATTATTGGCTACAAATTTAGTAGCTTACAGCATAATAAGACTATCCACAAACTATTTGTTTATATTCATATTTTCCTTTTTCAATGAACAAACAATAAACAACTACTCTCATAAAACATCACACTTAATATGTTTCTATGAACAGCGTTTGTTTTTTCATATTTTTTAGTGAATGTAAAATAAGGGCGGCGCCCTTTGTGAGGAGGAGTGCCGCCCTTATTTTATAACCTTACCATACATTATGAAGGTTAATGACTATTACATTTCGTTTAAGACTTCTTCGCAATCTTGTTCCGCTGCGTCCACGCAAGGACCATAACTCCGATCAGCAACAAAGCCAGTGCTGCATAAGCAATACTTTCTGTAACCTGTATGCTTTGCGGGTCAAACCACATTTCGATGGTATGTTCTCCTGCCGGTACATTTATCGCACGCAAGATATAATCTGCACGGGCAATATCGACGGGCTGACCGTCAATAGTCGCCTGCCATCCCGGATAATATATTTCGGAGAAGACAACAACTCCGTCTTTAGGAGTGAAAGCCTTGTAAACCAGACGATTCGGCTCATAACTAGTCAACTGGATGGTAGATAGAGAATCTTTATATCCTCCTGTCACACCTTTCAATTGTTCTTTAAACTTCACATCCACTACGGCTGTTTCCGTTGGAAGAATATCATTCAAAGCGTCGATTTCTTCATTTGCATTATTTACATACTGTACCTTGTCTACGAACCACGCATTGCCGTATGCATAAGGATTTACCACAGGAACAGCCTGCCCTTGCTCGCCGGCAGGGAAAATGAAGTATTTTGTATTCAGCATATTCAGTACACGGAATTTGGAAGCGTCTACACTGTCCATCTGTCCGCCGGCAGTAGCCACCGCCTGATAGGTTTCCTGCATTTCGGGCATGATATGATGATCTATCATTTCCTGATAGCGACGGAGCTTCGCTGCATGATAGCCACCGACACTTTTATGCCAGTATGCTGTATTGTTTTCATTAAACGTATTACCGGGGAAGCCTATAAAGTTCAACACACGATAATTTAAAGTAGTATCCTGAAGGATCATCTCATCCGCCTGTGTTTTAACAAACGCTTCTGTCTGTTTGGATTTCGGCACAAACTGTTCGTCATTCAAATAGCGTTTATTGATGCTCCACATATCTATCAGACATAAAAGCGCAATACCAGCCAGTGTGAAAGAAGCTTTCAACTTCCGCTGTTGATAGAGGAATAAAAGCACGCAACCTATCACGATAATAAAGAAACTGCGCCATGCATCCGAAGCAATAATAGCTTTACGCATTTCAGTCAGGTTTGCCACAAGCGGAGCCAAATGTTCGGCTGGAAGTCCTTGTTTCAAGGCAGCCATCTCTTGTGTCGTAATAAAACCGGAGAAGAAAATACCTGGAGCAACAGCTAAAATCAACGCAACACCGGCAGTCAGTACCAAAGTGGCAATCGCCCCTCCACGGTTTTCTTTCAACTTCAGCGTATCCGGCTTACTCAAAATCTCTTTCAAGGCAAAAATCGCCAACAAAGGAATGGTAAATTCAGCAATCACCAGAATGGAAGACACGGCACGGAACTTATTGTACATCGGAACGTAATCAATAAAGAGGTCTGTCAGTCCCATGAAATTCTTTCCCCATGAAAGCAGAATCGAGAAGATAGTAGCTCCCAACAATGCCCATTTCAGAGGACCTTTCACTATGAAACAACCCAATATGAACAAGAACATCACAAATGCCCCGACATATACAGGACCAGCTGTCCACGGTTGCTCACCGAAATATTGCGGCAACTGCGAATAAATACTGTTATACATTGGATTGGCCTTTGCCATAGCAGCTTCGCTTTGCGACATCGTAGCCCCTGATCCTCCTCCTTTTACGTTCGGAACCAGCAATGTCAATGTCTCGCCAATACCATAACTCCAATTGGTTATGTAGTCGCGATCCAACCCGCTACTTGTCTGGCTGGCCGCAGCGCCCTCCTGCTTCAATTCGCTCTTGCCGCGCATCGTCTCCTTACTATATTCATAAGTATGATACAGATTGGAGATATTGATGCAAACTCCTACCACGGCAGCCAATACCAAAATTGCGCTGGCCTTGAAGAAATGAGGGAGTTCTTTCTTTTTATAAGCATCTTCAAAATACGCTCCCACGAAAAACAGGATCACAAACATGAAATAATAGCTCATCTGAATGTGATTCGATTGAATCTGAAGGGCAATGAACAACGCTGTAATAATTCCGCCCAACAAGTATTTTTTCCGGTAAGCCAGAACAACACCCGCAATCGTGGGCGGGATATAAGCCAACGTCACAAACTTCCAAATGTGCCCTGCCGGTATCAGAATGAAGAAATAGGAAGAAAAAGCCCATATCACTCCGCCCAATCCTGCCAGCCAAGCCGATATTCCGAAGGCGCGCAAAAGGATATAGAATCCGAGCATCATAATAAAAGTCAACACCACATAATCCGGGAGAAAGAGGCGATAAACCTTCTCCACCCCTTTCAGTGACGTTGTTGAGTCGTAACTCGGAGACATCTGATAGGTAGGCATACCTCCAAAAATCGAATTCGTCCAACGCGTACGTTCTCCGGTACGTTCGAGATACTCTTTCGATTCTTGTCCCGCACCGACTCCGGCAGCCGTGTCATGCTGAAACAAGATACGACCTTCGATATCAGCCGGGAAAAAGTAAGCGAAAGAAAGAATGATAAAAGCCAGAATGGCTATTAAGTCGGGAAGAAACTTTTTCATTTACGATGACACGATTTACTATTTACAATTGAAGTCTGAATATAAAAATAAATACGATCTGACAATCTAATATTTACAATTAACAACGGTGGAATATTGATAACAACGAAATATCAGTATCCCACATTTATCAACCGTAAATAGTAAATCGTCAAATCGTAAATCAAATTAGTATCTATAATGATCTGCTTTATAAGGTCCGTCCACTGACACACCAATATAGGCAGCCTGTTCAGGAGTCAGCTTGGTCAGTTTCACACCAATCTTTTCAAGATGCAGGCGGGCCACTTCTTCGTCTAGATGCTTCGGCAAGCGATATACATTGATATCATATTTCTTATTGAACAGTTCTATCTGTGCCAATGTCTGATTCGTGAACGAGTTACTCATCACGAATGACGGGTGTCCGGTTGCGCATCCCAGATTTACCAAACGGCCGTCAGCAAGCAGAATGATGCTGTGACCATCCGGGAAATAATAACGGTCTACTTGTGGTTTGATGTTCACACATTTGATGCCTGGATAACGTTTCAAAGCATCTACCTGAATTTCATTATCGAAATGACCGATGTTGCAAACGATAGACTGATCTTTCATTTTCTCCATATGGTCAATACGGATAATATCAATATTGCCGGTAGTAGTCACGAAAATGTTGCCTTCAGTGCAAGCATCTTCCATCGTTACCACTTCAAAACCTTCCATAGCAGCCTGTAAAGCGCAAATCGGGTCAACCTCCGTCACCAGCACACGTGCTCCGTAAGAACGCATGGAATGGGAACAACCTTTACCCACATCGCCATAACCACATACTACCACCACTTTTCCGGCAATCATCACGTCCGTTGCACGCTTGATACCATCAGCCAACGATTCACGGCAGCCATAGAGGTTGTCAAACTTAGATTTTGTGACCGAATCATTCACATTGAATGCCGGGAACAACAGTTTCCCTTCTTCCTGCATCTGATATAAACGGTGTACGCCTGTCGTAGTCTCTTCAGATACGCCGCGCACTTCTTCCGCTACACGATGCCAACGAGTACTATCTTCTGCCAATACTTTCTTCAAGATTGCATTCAGTTCTATTTCGTCCTCTGCATGCACTTCTTTATCCAATACGGCAGCATTATTCTCCGCATCATAACCTACGTGAATCATCATCGTTGCGTCACCGCCATCATCAACAATCACATTCGGCCCTTTGCCACCGGCAAAGCTCAATGCCTGCAACGTACACCACCAATAATCAGCAAGGGTCTCTCCCTTCCATGCAAACACTGGCACACCCGCAGCAGCGATTGCAGCCGCCGCATGATCCTGCGTTGAATATATATTACAAGAGCACCAACGTACTTCAGCTCCTAAAGCCACTAACGTTTCAATCAACACAGCCGTCTGAATGGTCATGTGCAACGATCCCATAATGCGGGCACCTTTTAACGGTTTGGATTCTCCATATTTTTCGCGAAGAGCCATCAGGCCGGGCATTTCTTTTTCTGCCAAATCGATTTCCTTGCGTCCAAAATCAGCAAGCGTAATATCTGCCACTTTATAAGGCAGAGTAGAGAATAATTCTGTAGACATATTGTAAATCATTTATATATAATGGATGCAAAGATAGAACATTCTGATTAGTAGGGCAAAAGCTATCCGTTTTTTTTATATTATAATAACTAGGGAGATCATCCTGTTTGCCGAAACTATGCATTATATTTACAACAAACAAAACGGTTCATATAACATTTAGTAAATAGCAGTAAACCCTCTATGCGAAACTATGACAACAAAACAAGAGAAGAGCCATTGAAAAAAATGAAACAATTAGATAAGAAAAATGAACATCTTTCTTCCGATTCGCCATGTCTTAAACAGAAAAAGGAACTGGATGCCACCAGCATAATATGCCGAGATTATAGAAAAGACAAACGGTGGATAGCTTTTACCATATAGCCATCCACCGTTAATTTTATCTATGCACTATCATTTCTTTGCAACCGGCGTACTCAGCATTTCTTTATATTTTGCCAGATCATTCAGAATCTTCACCGCTTCTTTCAGTCCATCGTCATCCTTCAACTGCTGTATAATATTGCCACGTTGATAGTAGTAACGTCTGATAATCTCAGAAGCAATCATTTTCTTTATATCACCGGAGAAATAATCCAAGTCACGCTCCAAATCATGATTCAGTTTCTTCTCGAGTGCCTTGAACTCTTCGGAAGCGTCTTTCATATATCCTTCAAATTCAGCTGCTTCCTTCAAGGTTTTCAGAATCTTCTCGCTCTGCTGATCGTATTTAAAGTCGGCTTTCTTCACCAATGCTTTAAAAACATTATAATCTGCGTCCGTCACTTCAAACTTCTCAGGAGCCACGATGGTAGGATGATCCAGGCAATATTGAGTGGCATAATCGAAAATCAGGTTGTCACGCACCAGATAAAACAAGATGTTCGGCAACTTTTCCTGCTTGACAATAACATCCGGCATCACACCACCGCCATCGCGCACTTCACGCCCTGCCGCTGTATGGAACACCTTGGTCAGGCTGTCCGGAATAGCGCCTACACTTCCGTCTTCATTGCGGTGCTTATAGTCGATAGCCTGCACGCAACGTCCGCTTGGAATGTAATATTTGGAAGTAGTCACCTTCATCATTCCGCCATAAGGCAGGGAACGGGGGACCTGTACCAATCCTTTTCCAAAAGTACGGTTGCCGACAATCACTGCACGGTCAAGATCCTGCAAAGAACCCGACAGGATCTCGGAAGCGGAAGCCGTACCGCTATTTACCAACACGGCAATCGGAATATCCAAATCCAACGGTTCACGTAAAGTCTTATATGTATTACTGGCCTGTTTGATTTTACCTTTTGTCGTAACAATCACTTTTCCGCGCGGCAGGAAATAGTTGGCTATTTCCACAGCCTCATCCAGTAAACCACCACCATTATTCCGAAGGTCGATTACCAATGAAGTAGCTCCCTTTTTCTTCAAATCAAGAAATGCCTTCTTGAAATCTTTCGAGGGATTACCGGAGAAAGTACTCAGATTAATATACCCTACATGATTATCCAATACATCAGCATAAGGAATCGCAGGCGTCTGGATAGATTCACGTACAATCGTGAATTCTATCGGCGTACGCTCGCCTTTAGCATTCGGACGTTCAACTTTCAGTTTAAAACTCGTACCTGCCTGTCCGCGCAACATCTGGCTGACCTCCCCATTATTCTTACCTGCAAGGTCCACACCGTCAATCTCCATCAAAACATCCCCGGCTTTCAATCCCGCCTTTGCTGCCGGCGTGCCTTCAAACGGTTCGGCAATCATGGAGCGTTTCAGCTTTGTACTATAAGTAATAAGGGAACCAATTCCACCAAAGCTACCTTTCACCATCTGTTCCAACTCACTCTGGTCTTCTTCCGGATAATATTCAGTATAAGGGTCCAGCGAATAAAGCATATTGTCAATGCCTTCCCGAATTGTCTTGTTCGGGTCGATCGTGTCTACGTAGAACATATCCAGTTCCTTCACTATCGCATTGAATATATCCAGATTCTTGGCAATCTGGAAATTGCGGTCGTCGCCACTCTTGAAACTAAAGAAAGCTACGATAGCCACAACAGCCACTACAATAAGAGCGACCCGTCCATTCTGCAATTTTTTCATACTTCTTTTCCTGTAAATGAGTTGTAAAAGTAACTCAATCCCTGGTTATTCCGCCAGAATCCTGTTAATATTTAACTTAATTTCATTCCAACGTTCCTCCGGTATTGTTGTTCCGATTACCTGGATAACATTTCCCGAAAGAATAGAACCTATTTTAGCACACTTCTCCAGCGAATATCCACACGTCAAACCATATAAAAAACCGGAAGCAAAATAATCGCCCGCACCAGTGGTATCCACCACTTTCCTAACCGGGATAGCGGCAACTTTAATTTCTTCCGTACCCTTGCGAATATAAGAGCCGTTTGCGCCCACCTTTACGATAGCGATGCTGCATTTCTTGGCAATGATTCCCAAAGCCTCTTCCGGTTCCTTGCCTGTAAACGCTTTCGCCTCTTCCTCATTCGCAAAAACAATATCTACATACTTATTTATTAACAAGGAGAAAAATTCCAGATCATTCGCCACAATATTATAGCTTGCCATGTCAAGGCAGATCTGCAAACCCGCTTCTTTCGCCAATTCAATGGCATGAAGAATCATTTCGTGGTCTTGAACCAAGTATCCTTCTATAAACAGGTATGCATACCCTTTAAACATCTCGAGAGTCAGGTCTTCTGCTTTCAAAGAAGCGGCCGCCCCCAGATAAGTTCCGAAAGTACGTTCCCCGTCCGGCGAAATAAAAGTGGACGCAACTCCGGAAGGCAACTGTTCCGAGAGCAATAATTTGTCTTCAATATTGTTTTTCTGAAGATTTTTTCGAAAAAATTCTCCATAATGATCATTTCCCACTTTTCCGATAAAACCAGTTCCGGCACCCAGACAAGCCAGGCCAAGGATGGCATTTCCAGCCGATCCGCCCGTTGCCAAATGGGTTTTCATTTGCGAAAATTCCGAGTTAATCTGTTGTAACTTAGCATCATCAATGAGTTGCATGCTTCCTTTGGGTAATCCCATTTCATCCAAGAGCGTATCATCCTTTAGGGTTGCAAGTACGTCTACCAGGGCGTTGCCCAATCCTATTATTTTGTCCATTTCAAATATTTTTTTTGCAAAGATATTGCATATTTCAAAAAAACCTACTACTTTTGCATCGCAATTGAGAAAAACATTCTTCCTTAGCTCAGTCGGTTAGAGCATCTGACTGTTAATCAGAGGGTCCTTGGTTCAAGTCCAAGAGGAAGAGCAAAGTTAAAAATCTCGGTTGCAAACATTCTTCCTTAGCTCAGTCGGTTAGAGCATCTGACTGTTAATCAGAGGGTCCTTGGTTCAAGTCCAAGAGGAAGAGC
>ERZ778516.2039-NODE-2039-length-14173-cov-4.975917_pt1 | contig 14173 bp, 20 predicted proteins | sample MGYA00510342_ERZ778516 | MGnify/ENA primary metagenome ERZ778516 (study PRJEB29527, sample SAMN07138961) | mouse gut metagenome | material: feces | host: mouse | place: China:Nanjing | collected 2016-01-25 ...
CAGCACATATTCCGGCGTATCAGGTGTTCCTATATTAAAAAAATGCATTAATTTTTCCCGCATTTCTGCCATAGCTTTAACTCTCCTTTACATATTTAACTGCAATTGTCATTTCGTATATGCTGTCATTTGTTGATGTGGCACCCATATAAAAAGGCGTTGTTATCGTAATTTCATGTACAAGAGCATCCTCAATTATAGGAAACTCCTCCGCCTTATTTCTCTCCTTAACCCACTTAGATAATTTCTCCCCAAAATCATTATTCGCAATTCTATCCGCATCTGTCTGACTTGACAGGCGTGCTTGAATGGTATAATAATCTGTATATTCTTTCCTGCCTGAAAGGTACGACTTAATATCCTGTATTGGTTCTTTCGCTAACGAATAAGTTCCTGTACCCGATTTCTGGATATCCGTATCAATGCGGTTCATATTAAAGCCGTATAACCATTTTATAATGCTCTCTGAAACCGTCATTGCTCTACTGCCCTCCTCGCTGCTGCTTCCACCTTCTGCCTGCCGCCGTTTTGCATCATTCTTTCCACCCAATGAGAACCCCTGCGGGAACCGTTATTGTAGTGAAGACGCCTCTCTGTTGGTACTTTTTGTACATTTTTCCTCGAACGCCATCCATTTTCTGTTCTAAATCCTGCACAATGCAGTTTAGGGTCTTCATAAACAGTACCTTCGTACATATAATGGGCATATGGTCCATTCCATACAATATCTGTGTTATTCTCCACGTGCCCTGTGTCCCTTAAATATCCTTCCGAAAATGGTATATAAGGGTCACACAGACGCAGTATTTCTTCACTTACTACTCTCTGTACCCTTCCACGTTTTTCCAGCCCCAGACGCCTTATACAGCGCCTTGTATCAAAGCTAAGCTGGCAAGTATATGATGCTCCTGCCATTACTTCCCCACCACCTTTATATGTTTCAGCCTTGGCATATTTCGGTTATCCGATACTGCCGTAACTGTCACTGTATATTGAAAATATTTTGATAACTCCGATAATTTACAATCTGCATTTATCTCATATTCTGATTCGCCCAGAACCAGCACATCCATTCCCTCTGACGTATCCAATGTCCAATATTTAGCAATTTCTTCCTCCGGCACAGACTTATATTCACATGGCTGGATATAATGTGCCGTATTGCCATAGGAATGTCCAAAATCAATGGTAATATGCTCCGCTTTCGCAACGCTCTGCACATTATTGGATACAGATAACTCATTGCGATTATGCCGCCACTGTATCCCTTTTACCACTGTCCTGTGCCATTTTTCTGCGCCTGTAGTCTTATCCCTGCGGAAATTGTAAACTGTCATTGTATCACGGAACAGTATGTTCATAGGGCACCTGCCAATCCGGTTCCCGATAGACCATTTCTAATAATACATAATAGCTGTGCTTCCTTTTCGGATGCGGTTGTTATCCTATAGCTTTCAGAATAACCCTCATTGGATACAGAAGCTATCCCTGTTCCCATTTCCGAAGCTTCGTGTACTGCTATATTGTTGATTATCTCGCACATGGTCATTTTTACGGCATTTGCCGTCATATTTTGAAAATCGGTAGCATTATCTTCATCATATGCCTTTAAAAACGCTCTCGCCCTCATTGCAGTATATCTGTCCATATAAACTTCTGCCTTGGCATATGTCCGATTAAATGCTTTTTCATCTGTGATATTGTCAAAAAGGGAGCTGTAATACTCCCAGTCTATATATGGCATATCTACACTCCCTCCTGCCTTTTATTTTGCTGTGCTTTTTTCTTTGGAGTTCTTCTCCTTCTGTTCTGCCCCAGCCTGTTCTCTGCTCTTATCAAGCTCTGCCTGCAGTTTTGCCGTCTGTTCTCTGCTCTCATCAAGTTCTGCCTGCAGTTTCGCCGTCTGTTCTCTGCTCTCATCAAGCAGAAACTCTAATTCATATATTCTTTTTCTTGCGTTTTCGTTCGCTTCCCTAAGCATTTGTTTCTCGGCTTCCCATTCTGCCATATTTATGCTCTTATTTTTGTTTACTCCTGCCCCTACAGTCCTCATACTGCACCTCCTACGCTTTACTGTTCATGTAAATGCCAGCACGTTTATTTTTGTAGGCATCTACAAGCCCGTATTTACGATATTTGACAATATCTGCATCTGCATCAGGATTCGTTGCTGCAGGTATAATATTGCTTGCGATATGCTTGTCAAACTTAATAACTGCCGGCTTATGCAGTATCATAAAATTAATATCTGCGCCTGATTCCGATTTTTTATAATGACCTGCCTCCTCGCCCACGCTCTTTCCGTCCAGTAAATCAATCGCAGTATAAAACCTTGCCTGCGGCACCACTTTCTTAACTGCAAATTTACCAAGTACTTCTCTTGATTTTGTCGTATCAAGCGCCATTACGCTGTTAAAGAGCGTTGCTGTAGCATATAACAGCCTCTGTTCCTGCGGAACTTCGTTCTCATCCATTTCTGACCATGCTGTCAAAAGCGCATCAAGGAACTGTTCCGCTGTAGAGAATGTCCCTGTTGTTTTTGTAATACCGTCAAGCCCTGCAATTGTTGCAAATGTAAAGGCATCTGCCTCTGGTGCAATTTTTTCCCGCATAAGTGTTGCTCCTGCCATTCCAAATGCAAGGTTCCTTGATTCTTCATTGTCCATTACATCTACAGCAATCTTCGTGCCACGATCATAATTAAACTGTACTGTCTGCCATTTTAAATCTACTGCGCCCGTAGTATAACCGCTGTTTCGGTCATATTCACCAAGTCCTGTTACAGATATCTGCGGATAAATAATCTCATTTGCATTGGTTCCTGCCCTTGACATTGATTTATCAGATGTAAGATCTGCTGTTACAGACGCCTGCCTATAGACCTCGTCTAACAGACTTGTATAATTTTTTGCTAGTGCTATTGTGTTTGGCATTTATTTATTCTCCTTTCGTTTCTACAGGCGGCAGTCCCATCACTGCACGCATCTGTGCATCTGCTGTGCTGCCGCTGCCTCCGCTAATCCCGCCGATAACATTGGCTGTGCCCATCTGCTCTGGTTCGTCTGTATGGAACATCCCCTTTGTTACATCATCTTCCGCCATTGCTTTAATCGCCGCTGCAATATCCTCTTTTTGATTTTTAGATGCTTTCAGCGATTCCACATCTAAAAGTTTAATGATTTTTTCTGCGTCTTTCCCTTTTGCAGCATGGACTCCGTCTTTAAGCGCATCCATAAAATCTCTTTCTGCGAGCTGCTCTATCAACTCTTTATCCTTATCCTCTAGTTTCTTTTGAAGCGTTTCAATATCTTTGTTCAGCTTCGTTACATCTACACCCTTGAACTTTTCTAAGCTGTCAGATAATGTGCTTACTTTGCCTTCTGCTGTTTCCAGCTTTTTTGTCTGGATTTCGTATTCCGATGCCGTTTTGTAATGTTCCTGCATCTTCTTATCAAAATCCTTCTTTTTGTCCTCTGGGATTTCTACCCCAAACTCTTTTAAAATCTCATAAATGTTCATATACCCTCCTTAAAATAATAAAAGAGCCGTATATAACCAACTTAATGATTAACTATCCGGCTCTTAGGCTCTATTGTTATTATGGATTCCCGCTTGCATTTTTTACAGTATCCGGGGAAATTGACGATTTTGGTACTGTCAAAGTATTTCAGCATCTTGGGAAACCCACAGTTCGGGCATCTGTACCAATATTCCTGCTTCATACTGTCCACCATCTTTATTCATTTATACAAAAATATATGTTTGCTTTCATTCCCATTATACACAATGTTTTTGGTATTTGCAACAAAAATTATTGAGATATTGACAATTTCCTTTCTAAACGCTGTTATCTGCCGCCTGCTGCGCCGCCATATCTGCCCTGCGTTGTTCTTCATATGCCTTCCATGCCTTTGTACTTTTATAATCTCCTGTCCCGTTATCATAGCGGATGCGGTTATATTTTTCGGGCATTTTATATTTTTTGCAAAACTCCTGATATGCTTTGATTTTATCTCTTATCTGCTTCTGAACCGCTTTTGTATCCATATTGAGTTTCTGCATTGCTTCTCTTTCCCGTTTCAGCGCACGGATTCGGCTCTCCATAGCACGCTGCTTTTGCGACATCGCATAATAATCATACTGCTTTCCGTCAATTGTTACCGGAGCTGGTTCCGGATCATCATCCGGAAGTTCTGATATCCCCTCAAACCACGGATAAATTCTGTGACGGCAGTTATAGCCATACAGCCCCATTGGGTCATTTGGATGTTCTCCGTTCATGCTGTATCCCGTTGCTTCCCACAGGTCTTTTATTGCTGCCTGCCCGATACGTTCCGCCTCTTTCGCGGTCTGTTCTGCTGCCATATTGTTATTTATTGTATAGACTTTTCCCTGCCATTCGGCATGATTTGCGTGTCCCTGCCCTTTGTTCCGTGCTCCCCAGTGTGAGGATACATACACCATATTGCTTTCTGTTTCTCTGATATTTTCTGCGGCTATCTGCCCCATAAGCTGATGCGCTCCTGTTCTTGTTGCAAGGCGTACAGCAGAATCAAGCTGCATGGTGCGCCCGCTGCCATAATTGATTGTCCTAAGCCCGCTGTGTGCAAGATTGTGAATTACATCATACAATACTTTTTCTTGTGAAAAAGTCCCTGTAACTATTTTTATCATTGCCCTGTCAAGTTCTTTCTTGTATACTGTTTCAAGCGTTTCCATGCCTGCCACTGTTTTAAATCCTGTTGTTCGTGTCAGATTCCGCAGTTCACCTTTTGTCTGCTCTGCTATGGCTTTCACAAGTTTGGGCAAAAACGAACGCTCTGTTATTTCTCTATTTCCAAGTTTCCATATACGCAGATCATCCAAAAATGAAAGGTCACCTGACTGCGCAAATAGTTTGTCCCCTGCCTTATATGCTTCTTTCTTTATTTTCCGCAAAAGTTCTTTTACAATTCTTTTATGTTCCAGCGTGTTTTTTGCTACAAGTTTCCGATACTCTAGATTAGCATTAAGCCTTTTCATAACCACTCTGCGAATATATGCCGGACTATATCCCAATTCATATAGCGCCTGTGCCTCCAATTCTGCTGACCTTGTAAATGCCATTGTTGCCTTAACTCTCTGCGCCACGTCTGCAATTACTTCACTCTCAAGATACTGGAATAATGGCACTAACGCATCACTGATATATTCCAATTGTTTATCCGTAAGCATTGTTTAATCCTCGCTTTCTTCGTCTTTTTCAAGTTCTTCCTCACGCTCCTGCTTCTCCAAAACTAATGCTTCCGCTTCCTTTTCTGTCAGGCTATACGCTCTCATTAGATACCATAGGGTAAGGGACGGGATATCAAATTGCAATGCATCATTTCTTACCCGTTCCAGTTCCGTTTCTTTGTCTGTTACATAGCTATCATCAAAATCGACAAGTATCTCCGCGTTAATATCGTAGGTTGTTCCATGAAATGTATTAGAGAACCAAAATACAGCCCTGCATATATCTTGAATATACTTTTCTGCTTCCTGTCGCTGCCTGTTTAACTCCTGCATTTGGTCTTGTCTTTCGCCAACATACTCGGTTGCTGTTGTGATCTGCCCATTTTCAAAGCTATATTTCTTCGTACCATATCCAAAATTCATAGACAGCAGTGACAAAGCAAGTTCAAAGCATTTTGTTATCTCATCTATTCGAATAATTGGATTATATTCCTGCAAAACTTCCTTATCCTGTGGCAGTTTTTCTCCTAAAAACACAAAAACTTTCTTTTGTTCGGGTGTCATTTTCGGCTTGCCTGTCTTTTCATCAAAATCACACAACAATTCATTTACAAGCAAAATTTTCTCCGCCTTATCCAAGTCGCTAAATAGCACATTGTAACATAAATCTAACGCCTTTAGTACTGGGATTGCATTCACAAGCTTTGGCAGCCCATAACCTATCATATCATCAAGGTTATTTACTTCTGCATTCCTCAATACTGCAAATGGCTTAACATCTCCCAATGTAATCGTTTTTTCCAGTTCCAGCAATTCACTGCCATACTCATCAAATATATGGGTTTCTGCAGTATATGTATTGTATTCTGTAAGCAGAAACAACACAAGCGTAGTCTGTTTCCTGCCGCCTTTTAAACTGCTGCCGGAAAACGCTGCTTCTGTAACGATATCATTCACTACGGTAAGCGGTATAAAGCAATCTGCATCCACATAGTTCAGCCGTATCTCTCCCCCTTTAATCGTTCCATCACTATATATTCCTGCATTATCCAGCCTTATATAGCAAGCCGCTGTGCCTACTGCTGATGTTTTTTCCAACTGTTTTCTGTATTGTACTTCAAATTCATTCTTCGCCAGTATTTCATTTACTCTCTGCGCCTGCTCTCCTGCTCCTGCGTTCACTTCCAGCACTTCACACAGCTTGGCATCATCAGAGCAGCATCTTTTCGCAAAGTTTAAGCGATTTAGTTCATATGGCGTTCCTTGTATTGTTCGTCTTCTGTGAAAGTCCTCAATTATTCTGTTTGCATACCAATTATCGCACATTTTTATAACAGACTGTGCATTATGATTAACTATATATCCTCTTTTCATCAACAAATTCTCAATAAAACTCTCCACCCTTTTTCCTCCTACTTGTCCAAACCTATATATTTTTCAAAATCTAGCATTGTATAACATCCTGCATCCCACCAGTCATTACAGTTTCCGATATTTTTATCTTCTGGCTGGTTGGGCTTCTTTTCATCCCATTTTAATGCTTTTAAAGCAGCTATCAGCTTTGTGCATCTTCTGTTTATCTTCAATCTGCCTGTGTGCAGCAGAATATCCCACATTCTCGGACGTTCACTTAGTTCATTCTTATAGCATCCTGCTATATTCTGCCAAGGAAGCCCCTCTTTTCTCGCTGCGCTCCTTAAACTGTTTATCATTGTGGTTGCTGCGCTGTCCGGAAATATCCAGTCCGGTGCCCTTCCATATTTGTCTATTATCAGCTTGTAAAATTCTATAAATTTTTTGCATATTTTATCTGCATCTATATCAGGTGATTTATCTATTCCTGCCTCCTCTACTATCCTGATATCATGATATCTGTTAAAATATGCTGCTGCCACAAATGTCGTCATGGATCCGTTGCCCCCAAAATCTATGCCTATTGTCAGTTTATATGGATATTTTTTGAGTTTTGGCTTACCATCCAATCCTGTCGCTATATCAAATAATTCATCATCATTGTACAGATACGGTTCTGCATTGTTGGCAAACTTTACAAATATAATTCCTTCCGCTACTGCCCGCTCTCCTCTTATATCCCTGCGGTACCATACGGATTCTTTTTCGTATGTCTTTAATACTGCTTTTATCTGCTCATCCGTCAGGGACATATTGTCAACTATCGTAAAATGCCCATAATTATAGCCATAGTTTTTGTCTTTTTCCTGATTTTGTTCATGAAATTTTAGGATATCTGTATAATACCAGTGTTCCTCCTCTTTTGGGTTTAAATCATGGAATATTTTTCGGTCTGAACTGGATATTGTTCTATCGAAAACTTCTTTCAAAAACTTCGTATGGCACTCATTTGCTTCCGTCACATATGCCATTCCATAGGTGTTCCCTTTAATCAGTTTTTCATCTCCATCTTTGCCCCCACCAGATACAAGAATTACCTTTTCACCTGTCTTGGTTTTCACATATACGCAATCTCTATCCTTATATTTCCCCTCGCGGCATCTGCCTTCAAAGTAATTAAGCAGACCATATCCATCACAATCAAGAATGTTCAGTTTTGCAGTTGCATTTGATACACCTGCCACAAGATGTATTTTATTTTTATGGGTTTCCAGCATTGCGCAGAATACAAGCGTCTGAAGTACGTTCTTTCCTCCACGTTTCCCCCCTTCTGCTACATTAAACCAGCTATCTATACACCGTAGGAAGTAATCATATTGTCGCTGGCTAAATGGTGCTGGAATGTTCATCAACGCCACCTTCCTTCTCTATATCATCCAATGATCTATTTCCCACTGGCATCCGCAGCATATCATTAAGTGTCTGCATATTTTCAAGCAGCTTCTCAACAGAATTATCTCCCACTTCTGCTCTTTTGCGCTCAAATTCTGCTTTGTATTTATCGTCAGGATGCATTAGAAAATACTTTGTCAGCCAATTAATTGCTTTCTGCCTATCCTCCATCTTTATTTCTATACCATACTTTCCTTCTTTCACACCTTTTATAAGCTGGGTATCTACTTCTTTAAAATCCTCTAATCCAATACTTCCCTTTTCCATATTGATAAAATCACCAATATCTGAACACGCAATCCGCATCTGCAATTCTACAATATCAACCTCACTGACAACTGCCTGCTGCCGTTTGATTTCTTTCAGCCTGTCAATCTCTTTTTTCACGCCACACCTTGCCACAAGTTCATATCCATGTGCGTGTGCCGTTTCGTAGCTGCATCCATACGCTTTTTTATAACTCATAGTTGCATTGTAGGAATTAATATAATATAAGCAGAATAAACGTTCTTTTTCGCTAAGTTCTTCGTTTGCCATAGTCTGTTTTGTACCATCTCGTGCGGACGCTTTAATTTTATCCGAACGTTCGCTTTTTTTTCGTTCACCGTTCGATTTTGTCGTTTCCCATTTATATGTGTTTTTCCATCTGCGCACGGTACTATCAGGAATATTGAGGCTTCTGGCTATGTCCGCCATACTGTTTCCTGCCTTAAACATTTCTGCTGCCTTATCTGCCAAAGGATTTTTTCTGCCCATTTCACCACCTGCCTGTTGATCAACGCAAAAAGCCGCCTATGTATCAAAACATATGCGGCTCTTGGCTCTGTTGTTTTATATTCTTCTTTATTTTATCATTTTATAGGTAAGTTGTAAAATATTTTTAGCTTTCTTTTAATTTCCTAATCCCTCTCCGAATCGCTTCTGCTTTCTGAACATTTTCTTTTTCGCAATATTCTTTCAGTATTTCTAAATGTTCCTTATCAACACGAACTGTTAATTGTTCCGACTTTGGATTATCCGACTTCTGTTTCCCCATTGATTTCATATTTCTCACCTACCTTTTTGATGTCGTTAAATACAGTTTAATTTGTATCTTACAAAAAGACAAGTAATTTTACAATAAAATACAATTTTCTTCATGGATAAATTCTTATTTAGCTTAATTCCTCTAACATTTTCTGCAATTCAGTATAATAATTTATTTCACTTTCAAAATAATTATCAAGCATTTCATAAAATTTTTCTTTTGCTTCATCCAGATTAGATGCATCTATAAATTCAGTAAAACCATCTATTACAGCATAATATTTTTCATTTTTATCCAGTACAACGCTCCCAACCTCTTGCGTTTTGTAATACACTGTGAGATTCCATTGTTTTAGCCAATCAGCCTGACATGGATTTACTTCTTTCCATTTCAATTTGTTATCCCTCCCCGTTTTTTTATCTACATTAGTTTCCAGCCATTCTTCTTATCCTTATTTTTGGACTGAAATATATTCTCTTTTTCTCTCCTGCGCAGTTATCTGACAACCGCAGGCAGGACAATCAAATGTATCGAATAATACATCTTCTGGCTTACTTTCAAAAACTGCCGCTACTCCGATTTTCCCATTGTCGCGGGAAATATAGTGTTTTTCTTTAACAGCATTAAATTCACATCCACAAATTTTGCATTTTAACATGTTACTTCTCTCCTTTATTCTTATTCAACATAAAACTGTATATATCTGTCACATTCAAAACAGCTTTCGTCTTCTTTTTGCGTGCACTCCTCTGTTGCACAAAATCTATTACCTCCAAAATTTTTCATTGTCAACCAACATCCCATTTTTAATGGTGGTGGAACAATACATGGTGGTTGATAATCTAATATTGTCAGTTGTTCATATTCATTCACTTCCCTATCCTCCTAAATTTAAGGCATAAACACCTAAAATTGATTTAGCATCTACTACCGCCCTATCTGTTAAGATATCAATATCTGATTTGTACTTATTTGTTGTCTTGATAAATTTTTTAATTTTATCCATATCAGTTAACCTGATTTTTATTTTATACATATTGTTCATATTTCCTTGTCCCCCGCGTTTCCCATCGTACCAGTGCACTATAATTTTAGAGAAATTTTATACTAAATTACTTACTCCTTATATTCTCTCCATGCCACTATTGCACTTCAATAGAAATAATTAGGATCTCCTTTATAGCACTTCCCTACTGTTTTAAATCTTTCATTAAAGGTAATTGTTCCATGCTTTTGCACCATTCCATTGTCCTGTTAAATTGATGATTTCTTTCGTTTATTTCTTTTCTGACTTTATGTAATAATTCATCAACATCTGTGTTAAAATCTGCATTTAAGCAATTAGATAAAAGTCTTTCGATAATCTGCAATTCGCTTGTTGTAAGTTTCACTCCTTCCCCTCCATTTCTTTTAACTTAGCCATGGCGGCTTGGTGTGTGAGGAAAACAGTTTTACCGAAATATTTCATATGCTCCACAATCCAATTTACCATTTGTGGTTTTGTTTCATTGATATAATACTTTTTATGGCTGTCGCACTCTGATTCACAACAATAACATGAACTTTCATCAAATTCTTCTCCAAATTTTGAACACTTCGTGTATCTGTATTCAATTCGATACACCATATCTCCTACTGCACATGGTAATTTCAATAACCGCCCTTGTTCCTCTAAAAACATATATTCTTTCAGTTTTTTCAAAAATTCATATTTTGCAAGTTCAAAGCTGTCACCACCATCACAGCATTGTTCAACTGTTTCCATTACATCAAGAACTTTGTCTAATATTTCAATTGTTAATCTCTCCAATCTTCCTTCGCCTCCTTTAAATTCTTATTTACTCGCCCCTGCCGCCTAAATTGTTCCCACACCTATCACGAGTTAAATAAATCTTTCTGGAAGATGCTTTATATGCAGCCCATACCTTGGTTATTGCTTTTATTATTTTCAGTTTTTTCCACATTCCTTTTACCACAATCCTTTCAGTTGATATCCGGATAACATCTGCTTATACACTCTAACGCAATTTTATAATTACGCGATTTAACAGATTCCTTGGATGACATTCCTTCCATACGCCTTATTTCCATCTCAAAATAACTCAAAGCATTCTTTATTTCTATTTGTGCAAATTGCGACTTTTCTGTTTCCGTTTCCTCATCCTGCTGCGGCATTAACTCTCTGTATTCACCGTCTATGGTATTTTCTTGTGTGTTGGCAGTAGTTTCTTTTTGTTTGTCCGGCATTATTTCCTGCATATCTACAATGCTTGTCTGCCCATCCATTGGGATATATGGTTCTTCTTGTTTTTCTTGCGACGTCGCAACTGTTTTTTGATGCGGTTGCTTATCTGAATGTGATACATTTTCTAGCTGTTCTGCATTGATTGTTTCGGATTCTTCTGTCTGTTCAAATGTTATTTTTAATTCCTTGGTTTTATCTAGGATTTCTTGATATGTATAGGGCGTTATTACGGGTTTCCTATCTTTGATACTTCTTAATTTTGCCCCCTTGTCAAAGTCATAAAAAAACATCATGTTCGTGCCGTTTCTATATATTCTGCTACCAGAAGGACAGATTTCTTCTGCTGCTATCTCCGGCGTCAAAATCCCCGCAACAGCTTTTGTATATAATTCTGCGTTGTCCTTTTCCATCCAGAATGCTGTTAGAACGCTTTCTAATGGATCCTTATATTCTGATTCGTCCTTTTGCTCTTTTTCCGTTTTTGGTTCTTCTGGCTTGCGTTTTTCGGGTTTTGCAAGCTGCAACAATGGCAGGTTTTTCTGCTCCTGTTCTTCTGCTGCCTGCTTTTCTTCTTTCTCCGCTTCTTTAATCTCCCGTATCTGACTGACTGTCATTTCTTCGGTGACAAGTTCCTTGTCCTCAGGGCTGACTGTAAGCATCTCCTGCAGCTTGCTGTATGCAAAATTTTTATACTCATCCAAAATTTCTTTGCTGTTCCCCTGCTTTGAAAACTGTGTATTGATATCCATAAAGCGGCTTGCCGTGCTTGGAGAAAGACCATACTCTTGTTTGGCAAACTCTTCCATGTTTTTGTAACCGTCATTTCTATATGCGCCACTATCTCTTACTTGTTTGAGATAATATCCAATGATAATAAAATTGTGCACAGTTTCGTTCAGCTTGTCCTTTATCTGTTTCTTGATTTCAATATATCCCTCACTGCTTATTACCAGATTTTCCATAAATACCTCCTATCCCGCTGCCTGTATGCTGATTTGTTCCCGTTCTTCTGCCGCTATACTGTCCGCTATTTTCTGCGCCGCTGCTACCGCCTTTTCCATAAATGCTATAGCTGCCTTCGGTGCAGGTTTATTATATGCTGCTCTATTCTGTTCAATATGAAATTTTCCCTGCCTGTTTCTGATTTCTACTGTACAGTATGATTTATTCGGGCATTGCTTTTGTCTTATAAACAGTATAATGCATTTTCCTTCTACCGCTCTTTCATAGTATGTCGCTACGCAGTTGTGCTGTGCATGCCCTTCATGTTTAAAATCAAGATAGCATCCCGGCACTTTTATTACAAAATTACTGTCCCGATAGCAGAATACCTTTTTTATTTCCTTTGCATTCTGATTCATGATTTTATCTTTCTGCCGCATCTTTGAAGCATCTTCTTTATCTTTTTGGATATCAAACACTCTTACGGCTTCATCATGCGCCCGCTGTACATTCTGCGGAAAAAATATTGACCTGTCACGCAGATTCCAGCCAAGCTGTCGTGCTGTGTCAATGTAATCTACCCACAATGACAAATTGCTGCTGTCATTGTTTGGATTGTCATTAATACCTACACAAAGACGTTCCTGCATATAGCGCATCATACGGTGCGGCGTATGGATTCCAAAATATCCCAACACTACGTGAACGCCGATATATTTATCCAGCCATACTGCCTGTTCATCTGTAATCCTTACCCCTAATTCATCCATACGCTGTATAATGCGTACCAACTTGTCACCCGCGTTCAACCTTGCTGCCTGATGCAGATGTTCTTTTGTGATTCTTAAATATTTCCATGGACTTTTATCAAACCGATAATCTGTTTTTGTAAGTCCTTCTGTTCCGTCACGTTTCACACGCTCTATTACAAATTGGCGCAGTCCTATTTTCCAGAATGCTTCATATGGAAATGACATACCCATATCCCCCAGCACTGCTATGATATTTAACTTGTCATCACTCTGTTTTATAATCTCCGATACGGGTATATACCGCAGACAGGTATCTTTTAAAATCCGCTTTAAATTTGCTGTATATAAAAAGCTCTTTGCATATCCTCCGCCGCCATATATACATCCATGGTTCACTGTGCCTGCTTTGCACCATCGTTCTATTCCCGTGCTTCGAAAGATTCCCCATTCATATGCACCTGCATCTTGTAATGCCCCGCCATCTTCATAAAATCGAAATAACTTTCGGTAACATTCGTGAACAGAAATTTCCGGAATATAGTTTAATTCAATACTTGCATCCATATCCACAGAGAACTGCCTGTAAACGTAGTTCTGCCCATCTGTGCATTTCTGTATTAATGATACAGTTACTCTATAGTATCGCACCGATTTCTGTTTACGCCAGCTTTTATATGTAATCCTGCTGCCGCATCTGCATTTGCCCTGCATATTGTGTTTCACGTTTTTCGGTACAGGTACGTGGAGCCTGCAGTGTGTACAGAACCCGACACCTGTTTCTGCCCGATAGAATATGCTGTGCATGGAGGCAAGTGCCCTGTCATTGATAAATTTCATCCAGTCAGCAGGCAGCTTGTCTGGAACTGTGTTCATATATCCGTCAATCACATCTGTAATCAGCTTATGCTTTTTGGCTAGATTGCAGCTCCTTACATCTGCCTGAAAATCTAAAACTGCCGTTTCCACATCCAGCATATTTCCTGTTTTCAAATATCTGTTAACAATATTTAACGTTTCTTTTGACGCAAAATTTCTGCCCCGATAAGAATAACAATATCGTTCATCCCCTGTTTCCAGCATATCAATTTTTGCATTGCTCCACTTTTCCTCTTTGATATCCCAGCTTATAAAATCTTTCTACCTGTGCGGTTAGATTTTATAACTATACCACAAAATTAGGCGCACAGA
>ERZ778516.2047-NODE-2047-length-14153-cov-3.362321_pt1 | contig 14153 bp, 10 predicted proteins | sample MGYA00510342_ERZ778516 | MGnify/ENA primary metagenome ERZ778516 (study PRJEB29527, sample SAMN07138961) | mouse gut metagenome | material: feces | host: mouse | place: China:Nanjing | collected 2016-01-25 ...
CCCTGCCGTGGGATTCCCCCCAGGTGGTAATTTTAAAAATTGTTCCTAATGTTGAACCTGCCATATAAGCCTCCTGTCTGTCTGTAAATAACCATCTCTTCCGGTTAAAAAGGCGTTTTTATCTATTAAGATTATATAGCTTTTTTAGCCGGGATTCAAGGCTTTCGGCGGAAATGCAAAACGATTGCCATTTTCAAGGAGGCAGGAATATTTAAAAAAGTCCTTTCCATATGGAAAATGTTGTGCTATAATAGCAAAGATATATCGGGTTTTCCCAAATTAAAACACGAAAAAGGAGAATAATATGAAACACGTAAAAACATTAAATACAAAGAGATTACAGAACACATTGAAAAAAGGCGGATGCGGCGAGTGCCAGACTTCCTGCCAGTCAGCCTGCAAGACTTCCTGCACTGTGGGAAACCAGACTTGCGAGCAGTCAAAATAGGAAACTGAAGAAAAAAGCAGAAGACCGCCCGCCCAGCGTGCGGTCATTTCGTTGTTGCCTGCAGGTTTTTAGCAGATAACGGCACTATTTTAGAAAGAGAGTAGTACAGTGGTTCATCAATTTAAGAATAACGGATATAATATCCTTTTGGATGTAAGCAGCGGGGCCATCCATGTGGTGGATGATGTGGTTTATGACGTGGTAATGCTGTGGGAATCTTTAAACCAGGAGGAGATTTTTGATAAACTGAAAGGCAGGTATGACGGGGAGGAACTCTCCGAGGCCATTGAGGAAGTTGCCGCTTTGGTCAAAGAGGGGGAACTGTTTACGAAAGACCAATACGAAGGCTATGTCTCCGATTTTAAAAAGCGCCCCACGGTGGTAAAGGCACTCTGCCTTCACATTGCCCACGACTGCAACCTGGCATGTAAGTACTGTTTTGCAGAGGAGGGGGAGTACCACGGGAGAAGGGCTCTTATGTCCTTTGAAGTGGGAAAGGCGGCCCTTGATTTTCTCATTGCAAACTCCGGCAGCAGAAGAAATCTGGAAGTGGATTTCTTTGGGGGGGAGCCCACTTTAAATTTCCAGGTGGTAAAAGATTTGGTGGCATACGGCAGGGAGCAGGAAAAGCTTCACAATAAGAATTTCCGCTTTACCCTCACCACCAACGGGGTTTTGTTAAGTGATGAGATTATGGAATTTGCCAACAAAGAGATGGCAAATGTGGTGTTAAGCATTGACGGCAGAAAAGAAGTCAACGATAATATGCGTCCTTTCCGGGGAGGGCAGGGAAGCTATGATGTGATTGTGCCTAAATTTTTAAAATTTGCGGAGAGCAGGAATCAGGAAAATTATTATGTCCGGGGAACCTTTACCCATCACAACCTGGATTTCTCCAAAGATGTGCTGCACCTGGCGGATTTGGGATTTAAACAGATATCCGTGGAGCCGGTGGTGGCAAAGGAGACGGAGAGTTACGCTATAAAAGAAGAGGATCTTCCCCGCCTGCTAGAAGAGTACGATATCTTGGCGGCAGAAATGGCAAAGCGGAAAAAAGAGGGAAATCCCTTTACCTTCTTCCATTTTATGATTGATTTGGAGGGAGGGCCCTGTGTGGCAAAGAGGCTTTCCGGCTGCGGCTCCGGCACAGAGTACCTTGCAGTGACCCCCTGGGGGGATTTTTATCCCTGTCATCAGTTTGTGGGAAATGAAGATTTCTGTATGGGCAATGTAAAGACAGGAATTACCAGAACAGATATCAGGGATTCCTTTAAGAGCTGCAATGTGTATGCAAAAGAAAAATGCAGGGAATGTTTTGCCAGGTTTTACTGCAGCGGCGGATGCGCCGCCAATTCCTACAATTTCCACGGGGATATACATAATGCCTATTCCATTGGCTGTGAGCTAGAGAAAAAGCGGGTGGAGTGTGCGATTATGTTAAAAGCGGCAGAAGCATTTTCAGATTCAGAAGTAAAGTGAGGTAAAAAATGAAGAACAAATTCAACAAAAACAGAGGTATTGCAGTTTTTTTGATTACTTTGTTGATCATTGCGGGGCTTGGCTATTATTCCTTTGTAATTCTCTCCTCCACAGGGGTTGGGGAGAATAAAAGCATTAAGCTGGGGCTTGACCTGGCAGGGGGCGTGAGCATTACCTACCAGATTGAAAGTGAAAATCCTTCCAAAGAGGATATCAACGACACTATTTACAAGCTGCAGAAGCGTGTGGAGGGCTACAGCACGGAGGCTGTTGTGTACCAGGAGGGAGACGACAGGATCACCGTGGAAATCCCCGGGGTCACAGATGCCAACGAGATATTGGAGGAGCTGGGGAAACCGGGATCCTTAGAGTTTCAGACCTCTGACGGGGAAGTCTTTATGACAGGGGATATGGTAGCGGATGCCCAGGCAGCTACCATTACCAACAACATGGGAAATAAGGAACATGTGGTGGAACTGAAGCTGACAGATGAGGGGGCAAAGGTTTTTGCAGACATGACAACAGAAAATGTTGGAAAAATCCTTCCCATTGTCTATGATGAGCAGGTAATCAGCGACCCGGTGGTAAATGAGCCCATTACAGGGGGAACGGCACAGATTTCCGGCCAGTCCACCTTTGAGGAGGCAAACCAGCTTGCCACTTATATCCGTACAGGATCCCTTTCCCTGGTGTTAAATGAGATGCGTTCCCAGGTGGTGGGGGCACAGCTTGGAAGCGATGCCATTTCTTCCAGTTTAAAGGCGGCGGCTATAGGCCTGATACTGGTTATGGTGTTTATGATTGCTTTTTACTTTGTTCCCGGTGTGGTGGCGTCCATGGCACTTGTCATTTACACAGAGCTTATCATTGCCATTTTGTATCTCTTTGAAGTGACCCTTACCCTGCCTGGTATTGCAGGTATTATTCTCTCCATCGGTATGGCTGTGGATGCCAACGTAGTTATTTTCGGCCGTATCAGAGAGGAGATTGCCACGGGAAAAACCGTGTCCACCTCCATTGACATCGGATTTAAAAAGGCAATGTCCGCCATTGTGGACGGAAACATTACCACCCTGATTGCAGCCCTTGTGCTTGGGCTTTTAGGCTCCGGTACGGTAAAGGGATTTGCCATCACCTTAGCTATCGGTATTCTTTTATCCATGTTTACCGCATTGGTTGTTACAAGATTGATTATGAATTCTCTCTTTGCCCTGGGGCTTAGGGAGGAAAAATTTTACGGCAAGGCAAAAGAGAGAAAGGTTATGCCCTTTGTGGAAAAGCGATTCCTGTTTTTTGGCATATCCATTGCAATTATTGCTGCGGGATTTATCGCTATGGGCGTGTACGGCTCTAAGGGAAACGCCTTAAATTACGGCCTGGATTTTAAGGGGGGTACCTCCACTACGGTTCCCTTTGATAAGAGTTATAGCATAGAGCAGGTTGATTCGGAAATGGTTCCCCTTGTGTCAGGGGTGACAGGGGACAGCGATGTGCAGACTACCCAGGTACAGGGAAGCAACCAGGTGATTTTTAAAACCAGAACCTTAAGCCTTACGGAACGTGAGGAATTAAATAAAGTCTTTGTGGACAATTACGGGGTAAAAGAAAACGATATCCAGTCTGAGAGCATCAGCTCCGCCATCAGTTCTGAAATGCGGGGGGATGCAGTGAAGGCGGTGATAATTGCGGTTATCTGTATGCTGATTTATATCTGGTTTCGGTTCAGCGACGCCAGGTTTGCCGTCAGCGCCATTGCAGCCCTTGTGCACGACGTGCTTATGGTGCTTGTCTGCTATGCCTTTGTACGGATTTCTGTGGGAGGGACTTTTATCGCCTGTATGCTCACTATCATCGGTTATTCCATCAATGACACCATTGTTATTTTTGACCGTGTCAGGGAAAATGCCAGAGGGAAAAATATTAAGGATACGGCAGCTTTGGCTGAGATATCCAACAAGAGCGTGACCCAGACCTTAAGCAGAAGCATTAACACAAGTATTACCACATTTATTATGATTTTTATGCTGTGGCTTCTCGGCGTGGCGTCTATCCGTGATTTTGCACTGCCCATCATGGTAGGCCTTATCAGCGGAACCTATTCTTCTGTGTGCATTTCCACAGAGCTTTGGTATGTGCTTAAGAGAAGGTTCGGTAAAAATAAAGTAGCTTAGTAATTGTGTGAATTGGAGGAATCATATGTATACATTTGAAGATATCAAAAAAGTTGACATGGAGGTGGCGGAGGCCATCACAGCAGAGTTTGACAGACAAAGCAGCCATATCGAGCTGATTGCTTCAGAGAACTGGGTAAGCCCGGCGGTAATGTCGGCAATGGGCAGCGTGCTCACCAATAAATATGCGGAAGGTTATCCGGGAAAGCGGTATTACGGAGGATGCGACTGTGTGGACGTGGTGGAAGATTTGGCTAGGGAGAGGGCAAAAAAACTTTTTGGCTGTGAGTACGCCAATGTGCAGCCTCATTCCGGGGCCCAGGCAAATATGGCAGTGCAGTTTGCCATTTTAAAGCCGGGGGATACGGTGATGGGCATGAACTTAGACCACGGCGGACATTTAACCCACGGAAGCCCTGTAAACTTTTCCGGCTCCTATTTCCACATTGTCCCCTATGGGGTAAACGATGAAGGTTTTATCGACTACGACAAAGTGATGGAAATCGCCATGGACTGTAAGCCAAAAATGATTATCGCAGGGGCAAGCGCCTATGCGAGAGCCATTGACTTTAAAAAGTTCCGTGAAATTGCAGACAAATGCGGCGCTGTTTTGATGGTGGATATGGCCCATATTGCAGGGCTTGTGGCGGCAGGGCTTCACCCAAGCCCAATTCCCTATGCGGATGTGACCACAACAACCACCCATAAAACTTTAAGAGGGCCCAGGGGAGGCATGATCCTCTGCAACAAAGAGGCAGCGGAAAAATATAACTTTAACAAGGCAATTTTCCCCGGTATCCAGGGAGGGCCTTTGATGCATGTCATAGCGGCCAAGGCAGTTTGTTTTCAGGAGGCTTTGCAGCCGGAGTTTAAGGAATATGCAAAAAATGTGGTGGAAAATGCCCAGGCTTTGTGCAGCGGCCTGAAAAAAAGAGGAATAAAGATTGTTTCTGACGGAACGGACAATCATTTGATGCTGGTGGATTTAACTCCTTTAAACCTCACAGGGAAAGAAGTGGAAAAACTGTTGGATGCTGTAAATATTACCTGCAATAAAAATACCATTCCAAACGACCCCAAATCTCCCTTTGTCACCAGCGGAATCCGTATCGGAACCCCGGCAGTAACCTCCAGAGGATTAAACACAGAGGATATGGACCAGATTGCAGAAGCCATAGCCCTTATGTTAAAAGAGGGAGACGCAAAGGCAGAAGAAGCAAAAGCCATTGTAAAAGCGTTGACTGACAAATATCCCTTGAAGTAAAAGTAACAAGGACACATAATATTCATAGAAAATTAAGAAAGAAAAATTGCATTTACAAAAATATAGTGATAAGATGGTTACGGACTGGAATTTGTCCGCAGCCATCTTTTTTTGCCCTGGACAGGTGTATCCCAGGGGCGGCGTTATAAATCAGGAGGAACCTATGAGTAAAAAGAAAGTTGGAATCATAATCGGAACAGTGGCAGTGATTGCGGCGGCAGCCGCAGTTGCGGTATGGAAATTTGGCGGTAATATGGGCCATGACAGCAAAGACAGAGTATATGTGGAAAAAGTATCTTCTATTATGGGAAGTTCGGCAGGGATGCAGAACCGTTATTCCGGTTTGGTACAGCCCCAGAAGACAGTGGATATCAATGCGGATTCCGAGAGGACGATAAAAGAGTTTTTGGTAAAAGAGGGGGATACCGTGGAGGAGGGAACGCCCCTGTTCGTCTATGACACAGAGGATTTGGAAATGGATCTCCAGCAGGCAAAGCTTGAGATTGAGAATACGGATTTGGAAATCAGCGGATACAGAAGCCAGATAGCAGAGTTAGAGAAGGAGAGAAATGCAGCCAGCGAGGACGGGAAATTTGAGTATACCACTCAGATTCAGTCTGTCCAGACCCAGATTCGCCAGGCGGAATATGAAAAATCCAGTAAAAAGCTGGATATAGATAAGATTCAGGCTAAAATTGACAATTCGGAAGTGGCCAGCACGGCGGAGGGCGTGGTTAAAACCTTAAACGACCCCAAAACCAGCGATGCAAACAATATGGGGGGGGAAAACAACGCCACAATCTCCATTATGGTGACGGGAACCTACAGGGTAAAAGGCACTTTGGACGAACAGACCATCAATGCGGTTTATCCCGGAAGCCCTGTGATTATCCGCTCCCGTGTGGATGAGACACAGACCTGGACTGGCACGGTGGACAATATAGATACGGGGGAGACGGCAGGGAGTGACAACGATGAGATGATGTCCTACAGCAGCGGAGGGGATGACGGTTCCAATTCCGCCAGCAAATATCCCTTTTACATATCTCTTGACAATGCAGACGGGCTTATTTTAGGCCAGCATGTGCTGATTGAGCTGGACCAGGGACAGACTGAGGAAAAGGAAGGGCTGTGGCTTTACGCCAGCTATATTGTTATGGGAGAAGGGGGAAACGGGGAGGAATCTCTGGCTATGGATCAAAGCATGGATATTGCCGGGGAATCCCTGTTTAACACGGAAGCAGATATTGCCGGGGAATCTCTGTTTAACACGGAGACAGATATTGCCGGGGAATCTTTGTTTAACACAGAGACGGGATTTGACGCCCTGGGGGATCTGGGAGGAGATTCGGATATAGCAAGTGATGTGGATGTTTCGGGGGCAGACACAGGTGCAGGAGAGGCTTTTGTCTGGGCGGATGACGGAAATGGAAAACTGATGAAAAAGCCCGTGGTGCTTGGTGAGTATGATCCCATGATGGATGAATACCAGATTCTCTCCGGCCTTACGGAAAATGACTATATTGCCTTTCCTATGGAAGGATTGTATGAGGGGATTATAACAGTTACCGATCAGGAGGAGGTAGACTATTCTTCCGGCCTGTACAATCAGGAAGGTACGGAATACATGGATGAATTTGGCACGGAGCAGATGTATCCTGTGGATATTACAGATTTTGGAAACGGGGGAGAGGATGGCTCCGATACGGAGGAGGTGTCGGAATGATATTGGATTTGCAGCATATTTTTAAGGACTACAATCAGGATAAACTTGTAGTTCCTGTGCTGAAAGATGTAAACCTCCAGGTGGAGGAGGGGGAATACGTGGCGATTATGGGCCCCTCTGGTTCCGGGAAGACCACATTGATGAATATTATCGGCTGCCTGGACCGCCCCACCTCCGGAGCTTTTGAGCTGGCGGGGACAAATATCCTCACCTTAAAGGATAAGGAGCTTTCCAATGTGCGCCTTAACAGCATAGGTTTTGTGTTTCAGAGTTTTCATCTGATGCCAAAGGAGACGGCTTTAGAAAACGTGTCCCTTCCCTTAAGCTATGCAGGGGTAAAAAAGAAAGAGAGAAAAGAGAGGGCCCTAAAGGCGCTGACAAGAGTGGGCCTTGAGGACCGTGCCACATTTATGCCAACCCAGCTTTCCGGTGGGCAGAAACAGAGGGTGGCCATTGCAAGGGCCATGGTGAATAACCCAAAGATTCTTTTGGCGGATGAGCCCACGGGAGCTTTGGACTCCAAATCGGGCGCCCAGATTATGGAATTGTTTCAAAAGTTAAACGACGAGGGGGTAACCATTGTAATGATTACCCACGACAGTAACATTGCCTCCCATGCAAAGAAAGTATATAACATTATCGACGGTGAAATCTCCCAGGCAGCAGAGAAGGAGGAGGACCATGAAGAAAAAAATTAAAAAAATTATTATATTTTTGATTGTGGTGGGAATTCTGGCAGGGGCAGGCGCCGGCGGCGTTTTTGCCTACCAGAGTTACCGCAGGGAAAACCTCACGGCGGAAGTCGTCTATGTCTCTAACTTAAATTGGGGATTTTATGAGGACGGAGGTGTGACCAGCGAGGGAAATATTACAAATGATTACGCCCAGAACATTTACACCGAGGATAAGACCGTAAAGGAAGTCCTGGTGAAGGAGGGGGATACCGTGGATGTGGGGACGCCTCTTTTAATTTATGACACCACCCAGGAGGAAATTCAGGTGGAGATGAAAGAGCTGGAGGCCCAGGGCATTGCAAATAAGATTATCCTGGCCCAGAGGGAACTGGAGAGGTTAAAGAAAGTGACCCCTGTGCCGGACGACCAGGCGGATAATATTCATACTACCGTCCCGGGGAGCGGCGCAGCCCCATCCACCCCTATGAGAGATGTGGTTGTGATGCAGGTGCAGCAGAAAGTGGGGGATGCCTACAATTATATTGATAAATCCGCAAAGCCCTACACCGGGAAAGGAACCCCGGAGGAGCCCTACCGGTTTGTGTGCACCCCGGAGTGTTATGTGACAGGGACCTATTTAAACAAGCTTGTGAAAAATGAGCAGGCGGCGGCATTTGAAATCTGGTCCGGAAATAGTAAGGACATGGGAAACCTCCAGAGCTGCTGGACGGTGGACGGCTCCGACATGGGGGCTGTAGAGGAAAACACCAAATGGCTGGTAACCACCCAGGAAGTGATGGAGGAGGAAAGTTACCAGGAAGAGGAAGAGATAGAGGAGGATGAGCCGGAAGAGGATACAGTGGAAGAAGTATACACTGTTTCGGAACTTAGGCATGCCATAGAGGAAAAAGAGCGGGAAATCAAAGACTTGGATATTGACAAGAGAAAATCAGACTTGGAATTAAAAAAGCAGAAGAAAAAGGTGGAGGAGGCACAGGTAGTCTCTGCCATTAAAGGTGTGGTGAAGTCGGTGGCGGATGTGGAAAATCCCCCTGCGGACGGAAGTCCTTTTATGGAAGTTCAGGGTTCCACAGGTATCTATGTGCAGGGAAATGTCAGCGAGCTGATGTTAGACCAGGTGAAAGTGGGCCAGGACATTACCGTAAGTTCCTGGAACAGCGGCCAGACATACACGGCCACGGTGTCGGAGATCTCAGATTATCCCTCGGAAAATAACGGATGGTACGGCGGGGATGGCAATTCCAATGTGTCCTACTATCAGTTTACCGCCTATATTGAAAATCCCGAGGGCTTAAAAAACGGGGATTATGTGAATCTTTCCATGACAGGGGAGGTATCCCAGGAACAGTCCAATAAGCTTTATATTGACAAAGCCTATGTGAGAGAGGAAGGCGGAAAATATTATGTGCTGAAAGTCGGGGAGGACGACCGCCTGGTAAAACAGTATGTGCAGACAGGGAGAACCATATATGGTTCTGCCATAGAAATTAAAGGTGGATTAAATGAGAGTGACAGAATTGCATTTCCGTACGGAAAGACAGCAAAAGAAGGAATTCGGGCAGTGGAATCCGAAAATATGTAAGGGGGCAGGATATGTTAGAAAACATTCGGTTATCGTTTAAAGGCATCTGGTCCCATAAAATGCGTTCCTTTCTTACCATGCTGGGCATTATTATCGGTATCGCAGCCATTATCGCCATTGTCTCTACTATTAAAGGGACAAACGAGCAGATTAAGGAAAACCTAATCGGTTCCGGGGACAATACCGTGGAAATTTCCCTGTATCAGGGAGACTGGACTTACGAGATGGGATATGAGGGGATTCCTGCCGGGGTGCCGGTGATTAACAGCCAGATGATGGATGAAATCAAAAATATAGACCACGTGGTGGGGGCCTCCGCCTATCTCTCCAGACAGGAATATGAGGTGTACCATTTAAATACCTCTATTTCCGGAGGAAATGTTTTAGGGGTGGACAACAGCTATTTTTCCACCTGCAATTTTATTATCCGCAGGGGAAGGGGATTTTCCGAAAAGGATTACTCCCAGTTTAGGAAAGTGGCATTGCTTGACAAGGATTCCTCCGACGCGCTGTTTCAGGGGGAGGACCCCTTGGGGAAAACCATTGAGATAAAAAAAGAGCCCTTTGTGGTAGTGGGGATTGTGGAAAAGTCAAAAGTATTTGAACCCACCATTAACAGCATAGAGGATTACTATACCTATTCCCAGGATGCATCTGGGAAGATATATATTCCAAACAGTACCTGGCCCATTATCTATCAGTTTGACGAGCCCCAGAACCTTGTGATTGAGGTGGAGAGCACAGACGATATGACAAACGCCGGGAAAAGCGCCGCTGATATTTTAAACAGTTATGTGACCACCAGTGATGAGACATTAAAATATAAGGCGGAGGATTTATTGGAGCAGGCAAAACAAATCCAGCAGCTTAGTCAGTCCACAAACAGCATGTTAATCTGGATTGCGGGAATCTCCTTAATTGTAGGGGGGATTGGCGTTATGAATATTATGCTGGTGTCCGTGACGGAGAGGACCCAGGAAATAGGGCTGAAAAAGGCTATCGGGGCCAAAAAGTCCAATATATTAGGGCAGTTTTTAACGGAGGCGGCAGTTCTCACCAGCATGGGGGGGATTATGGGCGTGGTATCCGGCATTATTTTAGCGGAAATTATCTCCAGGCTCAGCGAGATGCCTGTGGCAATCAGTGTTCCGGCAGCCGTAGGGGCAGTGGTGTTTTCCATGGCTATCGGGATTGTATTTGGAGTGTTCCCCTCCTATAAGGCGGCCGCCCTTGACCCCATTGAGGCATTGCGGAGAGAATAAATCTAAAGGGGAGACGGAAAGGAGAAGGCCATGAATAAAATCGAGGAATTAATCGGATACGGCAGGGAAAAGGGATGCTCCGACATTCATCTCACTTTTGGAAGCGAGCCCGTGATGCGGTGCGCAGGGGAGCTTGTGGTTTTAAAAGGCTATGGCATTATGAATGACGAGACATTGATGGAATGTGCGGACCTTGTTTTAAAAGGGGCAGGGGGCAAAGTTGCCGGGGGAGAAAGCCTGGAAGATTTGGATGTGTGCTACGAGACGAAAGAGGGCAGCAGGAACCGAGTAAATATTTACCGCCAGCAGAACCATGTCACATTGGCAATCCGCCTGTTAAAGGAGCATATCCCCACGATAGAAGAGCTGAACCTGCCGGAGGGCATAAGAGAGCTCACAAGCTTAAGGCAGGGGCTGGTACTGGTAAACGGCCCCGCAGGCAGCGGAAAGTCCACGGCCCTCGCGGCTATGATCCATGAGATAAATGTGAATTTTGCCAGACATATTATTACGGTGGAGAATCCTACGGAGTACCGCCATGTGAACCGAAAAAGCATTGTAAACCAGCGGGAAGTGGGAACGGATGTTTCCAGTTTTGCCCAGGGAATTAAAAGTGCCTTAAAGGAAGACGCAGATGTGATTCTTGCCGGGGCCCTCCAGGATACGGAGACGATTTTGGCAGCTTTAACGGCTGCGGAGACAGGGCATCTTGTGTTTTCCGCCCTTCACATTGCAGGGGCGGAAGAATCTGTCTCCTATATGGTGGATTTATTCCCTCTGCACCAGCAGCAGCAGATAAAGGCCAGGCTCCAGGCATCTTTGCGGGCGGTGGTATCCAGGCAGTTTTTGGCTGATGGGGATAAAAGCAGAAGAAACACGGAAGTTACAGTTATGGGCCGGAAGTAATGTATTCTCATTGAACCAAAGCCTTTCTTGTGATACAATGTAGCATATGCGAATAAAAGGGACAGGTATGTCTGATGGAAGGAGTTTGTATGTTACACAAAAAGATAGGATTTTTATGGGGAGCATTGGCAGTGGGAGTTTTTCTTAGCGGCTGCGGCAGCAAGTCGCCCTTAGACCCGAAAAATCCCGTGGCAATCGATGTGTGGACGTATTACAACGGAGATCAGCTCTCGGCCTTTGACAGCCTTGTGGAGGATTTTAATGCCACAGTGGGAAGGGAGAAAGGCATTGTGGTGAAAGGGTACAGCCAGGGCACTGTAAATGATTTGGAGACGAATGTGCTCTCAGCAATCAAGGGGGAAGTGGGAGCGGCGGAAGTGCCGGATATTTTTGCCGCATATGCGGATACGGCCTACGCAGCCGACCAACTGGGCCAGGTTGTGAATTTAAAGGAATATATGAGCAAGGAGGAAATTTCTTCTTATATTGACAGTTATATAGGGGAAGGGGATTTTGACGGGGATGGTGAGATTAAAATATTTCCCACGGCAAAATCCACAGAAGTTCTTGTGTTAAATAAGACAGACTGGGACAAATTTGCAGGGGAGACAGGGACAGATTACGAAGATTTGCGGAATATGGACGGGCTGTTACAGACAGCGCAGAAATATTACGAGTGGACCGATGGGAAAACCCCCGATGTCCCGGGAGACGGAAAAGCTTTTTTTGGCAGGGATGCCATGGCAAATTACATGCTGGTTGGCAGCATGCAGCTTGGAACGGAGGTTTTTCAGGTCTCTGAGGGAAAGATGACTTTAAATTTTGATAAAACCACGGCCCGCGCACTGTGGGATTATTACTATGTGCCCTTTGTGAAAGGGTATTTTGCGGCGACGGGGCGTTTCCGCAGTGACGATATTAAAACAGGGAATATTATCTCCTATGTAGGATCTTCCTCCAGCGTCTATTTTTTCCCAGGGGAAGTGAACAGAGATGACGGTGAAAACTACCCCATTGAGATGGATGTGCTGCCCTGCCCCAAATTCTCCGGGGAGAATTCGGATTATGCCGTGCAGCAGGGCGCCGGAATGGTGGTGACAAAGGGAAATGATGCGAAGGTATATGCCTGCGTGGAGTTTTTGAAATGGTTTACCGCAGATGAGCGGAATATAGAGTTTTCTGTAAATTCCGGCTACCTTCCGGTGACAAAGACTGCAAATCATATCAACGCCATAGAGGACAGCGGGGTTATGATAAATGACGATGTAAAAAAGATGCTTTCCGTGGCTGTAGATACGGTAAACGAAAATCAGATGTACACTACCAGGGCTTTTGAGACAGGGAACAAGGCCCGCAATATTTTAGAATATTCCTTAAGCGATCGGGCAGCGGCGGACCGGGAAGAGGTGGCCGGAAAAATGGCTTCTGGGATGTCCCTTTCGGAAGCGGCAGAAGATTTTATTTCCGACGCATCTTTTGAAGCCTGGTATGAGGAAACCTTAGAGCAGCTTAAGGCATTGGAAGGTTAAAGGATACGGGGGACGGCAATGTCTGGAAAGAAAAAAGACAGAACAATTTTTCGGGTATTGGTGCTGCCGATGATAAGCATATTGGCCCTGGAGCTTTTTGTCCTGGCTGGAAGCCTACAGTTTGGGGGCGTGATGAGAGAGCTGAACGAAAACGCCCGGGATATGTTAAAGCAGCAGGTGGAAAACAGAGGAAATTATCTTCTGACGGAAATGATTGGAAATTGGTCCAATCTGGATATGATATCAGCTCAGATGAATTCCATTGTGGAGGAAAATATAAACAGCGGGGAAATTACCCTGGAGGACTTGGATAAAAATACCAAGGGATCCCAGGAACTTTTAACAGCCATATGTCCGGAGCTGATACAGGGGATGCGCAATAAGCAGGTTTCCGGTATTTTTCTCATACTAAACACCGGGACATTCTCCGGGGAGGACGGGCCGGATGCACTTCAGGGCATTTATCTTCGGGATTTGGACCCTTCTTCCGCCCCTTCCCCAAGAAATGAGGATATTTTAACGGAGCGGGCCCCTGTGGAGGTGGTGCGTTCCGGGCGGATTGCCACGGATACGGGCTGGCAGCCTGCCTTTTCCGGGGAGGACGGGGGAAAGAGCCCGTATTTTTATAAGCCCTTTTTGGCGGCTTATAAAGATGAGGGAAAGCTTCCGGCAAAAGAATACGGCTACTGGACTGCGGAACCCTATACATTGTCAGGAGATAAACGCCTGGCAATTTCCTATTCCGTGCCCCTTATTTTAGAGGATGGGACGGTGTACGGGGTTTTGGGAGTGGAAATTTTAACAGACTATATGCGGTCACTTCTCCCCTGCGGTGAACTTATGGAGCAGGAACAGGGATCTTATCTTCTGGCAGTTTCTAAGGAGGGGGATCACAGGCTTTTGCCGGTGCTTTCTTCCAGTGAAACCATGACAGGGGAGGCATTGAATGAGTTGGTATTTTCTCTGGAGGAAAAAGATTCCGGTGAGGCTTATGATGACAGCGGAAATTATTTCGGGGCGGTAAAACCCTTAATTATTTACAGCAATAACGGGCCTTTTGAGTCGGACAGATGGTATCTTTTGGGAATTGG
>ERZ778516.2054-NODE-2054-length-14124-cov-13.572464_pt1 | contig 14124 bp, 15 predicted proteins | sample MGYA00510342_ERZ778516 | MGnify/ENA primary metagenome ERZ778516 (study PRJEB29527, sample SAMN07138961) | mouse gut metagenome | material: feces | host: mouse | place: China:Nanjing | collected 2016-01-25 ...
CCCTGGCCTTGACCATGACCGCCGCCACGATTCTCACCATCCAGCAGCTCAGCGAGACAGAGCGGTACAGGCGGCAGTTCCAGCTCCTGCAAAAGCTGGGCATGGACCGGCGGGAGATGGCAAAGGCCCTGAGCCGCCAGTTCACGATTTACTATGCCCTGCCCGCCGTGCCCCCTGTGCTGATCGGCATACCCTTTATCCTCCACCTGTCCCACGCCCCCGAGCCGGGAGTGATGGTTGGAATGAACAGTCCTTTGTCCATTGTGACGATCTCGCTGGGGATTTTCTTCCTGATCTATGCAATCTATATCTTGCTGGCTTATACCAGCTTAAAACGGAATGTGATGCCGGCATAACAGGACTGGCAGCGGCGAACAATGTCCTGCCGGTCCGGTTTCTTTCCGATTACCGCATGTGCATGAGCTGCGCTGACTCCTGGTGCTTTTCCATGTTTTAGTGCGCGTCACCTGCTTTGCAGGCAGTATATTTGTTCCCGCAGATACTCAAGACGGACTTCCGGCGTGACCGCCGGAAGTCCGTCTGTGTCCGTTGGCGGCTCCCGCCCCCTGCCCCCTTTTCGCAGATCGGCGTCTGCTTCTGCGCACGGTTCCGGCACTTTTTCTCCTGCCTCCGGCGGACAGGCATATTCCAAAGATCGATCCGGTAACGGCCTCCATCGTCTGCCGCATTTTATTATCAATGTTTTGGCAATCGGGTCGATATATCTAATAAGAATACATGTTCCATTCGGGAAAGGGAAAAGATATGTCAAACATAAACACGGTGGATACCGCTTTGGAATCGGCTGCCAGTACGGAAAAAGAACTTCAGCTTGTCAAACAGCAGACAGAAATGAAGGCCGGTGAGGCATTGCTTCGGGAAACTTCCAGAGCGCTTATGGAACAGAAAGAAAAGAGAGCAGAAAAAAAGGAGCAGGAGCAGCCCAGAGATACGGCAGAGATCTCTGAAAGGCACAGGGCTCCCCGCACGGGCAAAACCATTTCTGAAAGCGGGATTGCAGGGTGGTGTCTGGAGATGCAGGGAAAAGACTGGGAAGCTTTTCTGAACTGGCAGCCGGATCCCGATGAAGAGCTGTCAAAGCAGCTTCAGGAACTGTCGAGACTCTACCTGACTTTGCTGGAAGCAGTTCTGAAATATGCGGAAGGAGAAAATCTGGCAGAACAGCTGGGGCGCCTGGATGCTCTGCTGGCGCAGAAACTGAACTTACTGATGGAACAGGAACTGGCCCAGCTGATCTCACTGCTGGAACAGACAGGACAGACGGAGGCGGCGGACCGTGTACGGGCAGGTCTTTACCGGCAGACCGCCGGACGGACGCTCTCTCCCAGGGCCGCGCATGCGCTTTTCTCTCAGGGAACATCCGTCAGGGGCAGAAACAGCGGAACAGCCGCAGGCGGCTCTGCGGGAGGAACCGGCAGAGAGACCGGCATACACCGGTCAGCCGGGCATGCGCTTTGCCGCGGAAGTTCTGCCTCTTCCTCACTGTCCGACGAAGGCATGATCTACCAGTCGTCCGGAAAACAGAATGTCCGGTTTCAGCAGACGTATCATATTCAGCAGAATTCCTGGAAAGAGCAGATCAGACAGAGAAACGAAGTTATCCGCAGCGCCAGAAGCGGCATTGCTGAAAATACCTTTCAGAAGGGAAGCGCGCGCTCCTGTTCGGGAAAAGAACTGAAGATGGCGAACCGGTTTGCGGCACACATAAACAACGGCGGAAATTTATTCAAAAACCCTGCCATCAGCGCCAGGAATGAGGAAGTAACAGGGCTGCTGGCTGCGGTCATGTCCATAAAAGGACAGGTATATGCCGGAGAAGCCGGACAGAGGGCTCTGGTTGCCCGGCCTTTGCAGGACGTCATCGAAAAAATGATCGATCTGTACCTGAACCGGAAAGGAGCATCCGCCGTATATTATCATACACTGACGGTTTATAAACAGACGAAAGACCCCAAAAAAGCCATTCGGGACGGACAGGAGTATGCCTGCCGGCAGTTTCGGGAAAAACAAAAAGATCCCGCATATCAAAAATCCGCTCCGTACGCAAAAGAGTCCGGATTTTTCCGGACCCTGCTGAAAGGTCTGAGTCCGGAAAAAGAATTTGCCCTGGGAGTCCACGTTCTGCAAAAGGACTGGCAGGATTTTTTGTCTGCCATTGGAAAAGGGACATCAGGGCTGTCAGAGATGGAACGGCACAGTCCCTGGAGAGCTGTGGCGGGTATGGGAAAGCAGCGGGCAGGAGGCGGAGCCGGCGCCGGAATGTTGGGGAAATTCCTGCTCGGCGCTGCGGCATTCCTGCTTCTGGGTGTTCTGGCGGCAGTTTTTCTGTGGATCCTTTAGAAGGTTCTCTTTCTGTTCCCAAATTTGAGGATAAATTTTAAAATTTTCTTGACTCTCACCCTGGTTCAGGGTTCATAATTGAGGTCATCCCGGGAAAAAAGACGGATCAGAGAAGAAAATGATCCGCCAAAGAGCAAAGAGAGGAGTGCAGGGGATATGAAGATTGGAGAAGCTGCAAAAGAAACAGGGCTCAGTATAAGCAATATCCGATTTTATGAAAGGAAAGGGCTTTTGTGTCCCAGACGAAAGGAAGAGAGTCAGTATCGGGAATACGAGCCGGAGGATATCCGGCGTTTAAAAGAAATCATGCTCCTTCGGAAAATGGGGATTTCAGTAGAAAGTATTTATCTGCTGTATGAAGGGCAGACGGAGCTTTTGGGGCTGCTGGAGCGGCAGGAGAAAGAGCTGGCAGAGCAGATGGAGATGCTGCAGGGATCGCTGGAGCTGTGCCGGATGCTGAAAGAAGAAGGACCGCTGTCAGAACTGAATGTGGATGAATGGCTTCAATATGTTCATAAGGAAGAAGAAAGCGGGAAGAGATTTGCAGCGCCGGAAGAATTTCTGGAAGATCTGGCAGAATATTCCGGATTTGCAGTGTTTCGCGCGGATCCGCATGTGGGAAGGCTTTTCCGCAGGAAATATGCGGCGGAGCTGCTGGCAGCCGCGGCAGCAGGATTACTGTTTCTGGCGGCGGTTTCTTCGATCCTGTCAGGAGGCGGTGTCCTGGGGCGCGCAGCGATTGGATTCTGGGTTCTCTATCTGCTGGGCTTTGGCATTGATTTCTTCTGGTTTCGGAAAAGACGCCAAAAGGAGAAAAGACGGTTATGAACGGGATCATCACATTATTCAAAACGCTGCTCACATGGCTTTATACGTATACGGGGGATTATGGTCTGGCCATTGTCTGCCTGACCGTGCTGGTAAAGCTCTGCCTGCTTCCTCTGTATGCGCGGCAGAGACGCGGCGCAGACGCGTCGCAGGCAGGAGCGGGGAGCTGTCTTCTGCTGCTTTTGAGTCTTCCGGTGCTGACCGGTCTGTACCGGACCGTGCTGGCAGGGACGGGCGGTACTGCAGGAAGCAGGCTCTGCCCCTGGATTGCGTCTCTTCTGACAAGGGACCCATATGGAATCCTGCCTGCCTTGTCTGCAGTCGTGCAGATTCTGCCGCAGCTCTATCCATATATGTGTTTTTTTAAAAGCCTGGATCTGCCGAAGCCTTCGAAGGGGATGCTGTTGACCTCCGGCCTGATGGTCTTCCTGATCTGTCTTCCGCTTCCGGCGGCGGCAGGCCTTTATTATCTGACATCCGGGCTGTTCAATGCACTGGAACAGGCGCTGCAAAACGGGATCCGGGCGTACCGGCTGTCGTCTTCAGAAAGTTTTCAATAAAATGTAAAGAAAATCTTCAGTTTTTCCTGCTATACTGACAACCGTCAGTGAGACGGCCGTCAGTCAGCATGCGGCCTTCTGCGCACGGTCGGATATCATATACGAAGGAGAAACCATATGTATTCAGCAAGATTTCTGGGGATTGGTATGGACTGCCTGTCCAGCATGCTTCTACTGGCGCCTGCATCCCTGATCATTTTAAAACTGTCCGGAAGGCGGCTGAAAAGTCCGCATACGATTCTGCTGCTTTTTTATCTCTGCGTGCTGTCGGGCATCTATTCCGTGACCGGGCTTCCGGACATCAAAGACTGCGGGTTTGACTTTGTTTTTAATGTGATTCCCATGCTGGAGCTGTTCAGCAGTCCGGCCCAGTATCTGCTCAATGTTCTGATGTTCATTCCGGTTGGATTTCTGCTTCCGCTTCTTTGGGATGATTATCAGAACTGGAAGCAGGTACTGGGATTCTGCTGCTTTCTGACCGTATTTATTGAGATTGCGCAGATATTCACGTTCCGCGCTACTGATATCGACGACCTGATGACCAATCTGCTGGGCGCAGGGATCGGATATCTGCTGATCCGTCTTCCGGCAAAAAAAGGAAACTGGCATCTGCCGCCCGGAATAGCGGATGATTATGAGGAAAAGCATGGGCAGTGGTCCTATCTGCTGCTTGTCTTTCTCCAGCAGTTCTTTCTTCAGCCGTACTGGTCCGCGTTTTTCTGGGATTCCCTTCTTTAGTTATGGGCGGTTCTGTCTGAGGTCTCCATGCGGCTGCAGTCCGCCCCGAGGATATGGATGGTATGGCTGTCTGTGAAGAGCATCTGCCATCCATGTGCCTGAAAAATCTGATACACAATTCGAAGCCCCATGATATGCGGGGCTTTTTCTGTTTCCGGAAGTCTGCCTTCGAGAGACTGTATGACGGCTTTTGGGATTCCGCAGCCGTCATCCGAGACCTGAAAACAGATGCCGTCCTTTTCCGGGTAGGCAGTGACCGTAACCGTGCATCCGTCCGGATTGTGCCGGATACTGTTCTGGATCAGGTTGGAGAACGCGCGCGTCAGCAGGGATGGATCACCGTTCAGCGTGATCTGTTCCACGTCCGGATCCATATACAGGTCGATCAGATGACGGTCGGAAAGTCCCTGATTGTAAAAATCACTGACCGCAGTCCGAAGGAGTCCGGCCGGGTGGAGTTCGGAAAGCCGCAGGGGCTGCATGTCATATTCCAGCCGGGAGGTCAGGTTCAGATCCTCGATCAGCCGTTTGATCTTCATGCTCTGTGCTTTTATAATCTCCGCCAGATGCTGCTGTTCTTCGGACAGGGAAGCATCTTCTTTCAGGTCGGCGGCATATCCCATGATGAGAGAAAGGGGGGTACGGATATCATGCGATACGCCGTTGATCCAGGAGATCCGCGCCTCGTCCCTTTTTGCCAGATGCTTCCGCTGTCGGGCCAGGATATCCGAGGTCCGGTTCAGCTGTCCGGCAAGCAGTTCGGTGGTTCCCTTTTCCGGAAGATGGACCTCTTTTTCTTCAGAAAGCTGTTCCAGTCCGACGGCGAGCACACGGAGGGAACGGTAGAAGCGGAAACCGAATACAAGCACGATGCAGAAGACGAGGATCAGATTGGAAGAAAGCGTGACGGGAATCATGGCGGTAATATAATGGAGCACTTCCTTCCGTTCTTTGATATTGTATTTCCAGATGCTGCCCCTCTGCTGTGCGATGACCAGCAGTCCATGGTCCGTGACCCATTCCGTGACCGGATAGTCGTCCAGATACCATTTGCTGAAAGAGGCGACCTCGCTGACCGTATAAGAATGGTTCAGGCTGTCAGGAAGATTCCAGTTCCACAGAACCGTTCCGTGCGCATCCAGCAGCATGGCCCATACATAGTCCGTTTTCAGATATTCATATCCCTGCTCTGACAGGCAGACGGTTCCGTCCGTACGGTCAAGCTCTTCGGAAATATTCCGGATTGCGGTGGTCGACCGGTTGGTGGACCGGACGGTCTGGAAACCGAACAGAACATAGAGAAACATATTCAGCGCCAGAGTAATCAGAAGCATCCATAAACTGTACCACAGATAGCGCAGGAGAATTCTGGACAGGCTTTTCATGACGGTCTGCGCGCCTCCTTCTTAAGCTTGTATCCAAGCCCCCGCACGGTCAGAAGCCAGACAGGGGCGGACGGATGTGCCTCAATCTTTTCGCGCAGCCTCCGGATATGAACCATGAGCGTATTTTCATAGCCATAATAATTTTCACCCCAGACCGCATCGGACAGGGCGTCGAAGGTGACGATATTTCCCCGGTTTTCGTTCAGCTTTTTTAACAGCGCCAGTTCCTTTGCCGTCAGTGTGACGTCGCCTTCCGGGGTGCGGACCGTGCCGCTTTCCAGCCATACCGTCCGGTCCCCCAGAACAAGGGCGGAGTCTTCCCGCTCCTTTTGAAAGGAGGAAAAATAAGTCCGTTTCAGGATGGCGGTCAGGCGAAGGATCAGTTCATCCGGAAGGAAGGGCTTGGTAATATAGTCGTCTGCCCCAAGGCCCAGTCCCAGAAGCCGGTCATTGTCTTCATCCTTTGCAGAGAGAAACAGGACGGGCGAATCGCAGGCAAGCCGGAAATCGCGCATCAGGGAGAAGCCGTCGCCGTCCGGCAGCATGATATCCAGAATCACCATCTGCGGTGCATATTCGTCAAAAGCCAGGCGGGCGCTCCTGCAGTCGGATGCGGTCCGGACGTTCTGAAATCCCCGGCGCGCCAGAATATTTTTCAGCATTTCCAGAATGTCCGGATTGTCGTCCACCAGTAAGATTCTCGCCTCATAAAGATGTTCCATAGGTTCGTTCCCCGCTTTCTGTCATTCTTTCTTCTGATTATAAAACGTTTTTGCCGGTATTTCACCTGATTATGCAAAAGTTAAGGAAAATGTAAGGCGGCCTTCAGGGAGGAGTAAGCAAAGGGTGATATCATGCAGGAAGACCGGAAGGGACCGGCGGCTGACCGGACAGGAGAGAAAGGATGCACTCCGGTGCAGAAGCCCTTCCGCCGGAAAATGAAAGAAAGGCAGAGAAGACAGAAACATGAAGTATATGATCGAAACGAATACACTTGGCAAGAAATACGGGGAAAAGTATTCCGTAAAGGATCTGAACCTGAAGGTACGTCCCGGATGCGTATACGGCTTTCTTGGACCGAACGGAGCCGGAAAATCCACGACGATGAAGATGCTCCTTGGGCTGGTGAAGCCTACGGCCGGCGAGATTCAGATGTTCGGCAATGAGATTCACAGCCGAAACCGCATTGAAGTCCTGAAACGTACAGGCTCCCTGATTGAAGCGCCCTCCTGTTACGGACATTTAAACGGCAGGGAAAATCTGGAGATTGTACAGACGCTGAAGCAGGTTCCCCGGGAGGAGATCGATGAAGTGCTCCGTATTGTACGGCTGGAGGGACAGCAGAAGAAAAAGGTACGGGAATATTCCCTTGGCATGAAGCAGCGCCTGGGGCTGGCGGCAGCGCTTCTTGGAAGGCCGAAGCTTCTTCTGCTGGATGAACCGACCAACGGCCTGGATCCGGCGGGGATTCAGGAGATGAGGGAACTGATCTCGGATCTTCCGAAGCATTACGGGATGACGGTTATGGTGTCCAGCCATCTGCTCAGCGAGATCGACCAGATGGCAACGGATGTGGGGATCATCGACCGGGGAAAGCTGATCTATCAGGGCAGTCTTCGAAAGCTGCATGAAAAAGCGAAAGGCAGCATCCACATTCAGGTGCTGAATCAGACGGCAGCAATGCGGATTCTGGAGGAACATGGAGAATCCTTCACACTGGAAAACGGGATGCTGGTATTGGAGGAACGGGAAGAAGTACAGGTTGCAGAGCTGGTGGCCCTGCTGGCGGGACATGGAGCGCAGGTGACGGGAGTGAGCGGGCAGCAGAAGAGTCTGGAGGATATCTTCCTTACCCTGACCGGAAAGCAGGTGAGTCTGTAATGTGGAGAGAATGGAAGACCGAATGGATGAAAGTGAGATACCGGAAGATCGGACTGATTGTGCTGGCATTTCTGGGGATGATCATACTGTGGGTAGCATGGATCCTTTCCAGAAATGATATGGAACAGCTGCAGGACGGGTACGAGCTGATTTTTCTGAATGTGCCGCTCATCGATACGATTCTGCTGCCGACCATGATCGCCATGCTGGGCAGCCGCCTCTGCGATGCGGAAGTGAAGGGAGATACCCTGAAGCTTCTGTGCACGCTGGAAAAGAGAAGCCGGCTGTTTGACATGAAGCTTCTGACCGGAGCGTCCTATCTGGCGGTCTTTGTGCTCCTGCAGGCCGCGCAGATCTTCCTGACCGGCAGGCTGTACGGATTTGCGGGGACGGCAAAGCCGGTCTGGTATGTGTATTTTGTGCTGCAGGTCTATACGGTCAGTATCCTGATCCTTCTTTTGCAGGTGGTACTGTCGTTCTTTTTTGAAAACCAGATTCTGCCGCTGGCAGCAGGGCTGCTTGGTTCCTTTGTGGGGCTGTTTTCCTGGTTTTTCCCCAGCGGGCATCCCCTGAAATATCTGTTTCTGTGGGCGTATTATTCGGAACTGTGTTTTGTAAGGCAGGACTGGGATGAGATAACCCGGATCAGTACCTTTTATGACGTGCCGTTTCCGTTTCCCGTCTGGTGTCTGACTCTGGCGCTTCTGCTGGCAGGCTATCTGGCCGGAAAACGGCTGTTTTTAAGAAAGGAGATATAAAGATGCTGCTGACCTGTGTAAAAATGGAACATAAAAAATTAAGGCATTCCCATCTGTGGCTGGTATTTCTGGTCATCCCCCTGATTCCCACCGTCATGGGAACCGGCAACTACCTGCAGAACCTGGGGATTCTGAAATCGGAATGGTATTCTCTGTGGACACAGTGCTCCCTGTTCTATTCCAATTTCTTCTACGGTCCGCTGATCGGCCTGTACTGCGCCTATATCTGGCGGGTGGAGCATCTGAACCATAACTGGAATCAGCTTATGACCATGCCGGTTCCGGTGCGGGAGGTATTTCTGGGAAAGCTGTGTATGGCGCTTGCGTGTACGGTATTCCTGCAGCTCTGGGTATGGGTGCTGTTCCTTGGAGCGGGCAGGTTTGCGGGTCTTGACGGCATGCCGCCTTTCGAAATCCTCGTCTGGCTTCTCCGGGGAAGCATCGGCGGTATGGGAATCGCGGCGCTGCAGCTTCTGCTTGCCATGGTGATCCGAAGCTTTGCAGTTCCCATTGCGCTGGCGCTTCTGGGAAGTATTGTGGGTTTTCTGCTCAGCAACGGAGGCTTCGGACTGTTCTGGCCCTATTCCCTGATGCTGATGGGGATGAATGCCAACAAGGACGAAAATATGGTGGAAAACATGTTGGGATTTGCCATCAGTACCGCCGTATTTCTTCTGCTGTTTACGGCGGCAGGCATCTGGTATCTGAAGAAAAAGGACGTCACAGCGTCCTGAACTACGGGGTAATGACCACGTCAATGACCGCATAGTCGGCAATCCCGTACCAGGTTTCCACGAAGAACTGTCCGGACTGTCCCCGGGCTTCCATGGCGGATTTTACATGGTTCAGGATGAGTTCCGCCCGTCCCTCCGGGCTGTGGGCGGCGACGTCGCAGACGATCTGGAAGGTGCGGATCCCGTCGGCGAAATACTGGTCGACGGCGGTTCGCACTTCCTCGTCAGAGACGGCGAACATGCAGGGCTCCGTAAGGCAGGGCGCTATGGTCAGGCGCCGGTTATCTGGCTGTTGTGTTTCCTGTGTAAATGGAATATACTGTTTATACAACAGGGTACAGCGCTGTGAACTTCAAAGAACTGGACGCACAGGCGGTCCTGCAAAACAGGAGACAAAAAGATGAATGCATTAAGCCGGAAAAAAGATCTGACCACGGGTCCGATCACACAGACCATGCTGCTTTTTGCGCTTCCCATGATTCTGGGAAATCTGCTGCAGCAGCTTTATAATATTGCAGACACCCTGATCGTCGGGCAGTTTCTGGGGGCGGATGCGCTGGCGGCAGTCGGCTCTTCCTATACCCTGATGACATTTCTGACCTCTATCCTTCTGGGGCTCTGCATGGGGAGCGGCGCGGTATTTTCCATCCGCTGCGGGGAGAAGAACGAGAAAGGCCTGCAGGAGAGTATTCTGCATTCCTTCCTGATGATTGCCGTTCTGGCGGTAGTCCTGAATGCAGCGGTATTTCTGCTGATGGATCCGATCCTGCACTTTTTGAAAGTGCCCTCAGAGATCTATGACATGATGCGGGAATATCTTTGGATTATTTTTGCGGGGATTTTCGCAACCTTCCTCTATAATTTTTTCGCATCCCTTCTGCGGGCGGTGGGCAATTCCGTCACGCCGCTGATCTTTCTGGGAATCTGTGCAGTCCTGAATATCGTTCTGGATCTGGTCTTCGTCATCCGGTTTGGGTGGGGCGTTGCCGGAGCGGCGGCGGCGACGGTTCTCTCCCAGTATGTGTCCGGAATCGGACTTTTAGCCTATACCTGGGTGTTCTTCCCGTCCTATCGCATCCTGCCGGGGCGGATTCGGCTGCAGCGGAAGGTATTTCAGGAGCTGGCGCAGTTTTCCTTTCTGACCTGCCTGCAGCAGTCGGTGATGAATCTGGGCATCCTGATGGTGCAGGGGCTGGTCAACAGCTTCGGCACAGCCGTCATGGCGGCGTTCGCGGCAGCCGTCAAGATCGACTCCTTTGCCTATATGCCGGTGCAGGATTTCGGCAATGCGTTCTCCACCTTTACGGCGCAGAATCACGGGGCAGGAGAGAAGAAACGGATCCAGGCAGGGATCCGGAGTGCAGTGACCTGTTCCTTTCTGTTCTGCATCTGCATCAGCCTGGGAGTCTTCCTGTTCGCCAGACCTCTGATGCTGCTTTTTGTAAAACCGACGGAGACGCAGATTCTTAGGACCGGCGTGCAGTATCTGCGGATCGAAGGGGCTTTTTACTGCGGGATCGGCTGCCTGTTTTTGCTCTACGGTTTTTACCGGGCAGTGGAGCGTCCGGGAATGTCCGTGGTGCTGACGGTCATCTCTCTTGGCACCCGTGTGGCTCTTGCATACCTGCTGTCTGCGGTTCCGGCAATAGGAGTGGCGGGGATCTGGTGGTCCGTTCCGATCGGATGGTTTCTGGCGGATGCCGTCGGGTTTTTGTATTACCGGCTCCGGAAGGATGCGCTTTTGCAGTGAATGCCATGGCGTGAATGTTCTTTTCTGCCGGTATTCTATCCTTGCGGAAATCGCGGCGGTGGGGTAAAATATGGAAAACAACAGTTTGGAGGACGATGATATGAAAGTGATTGCAACAGACAAAGCGCCGGGAGCGATCGGACCGTATTCTCAGGGATATGAAGTCAACGGCTTTATCTACACATCCGGACAGATTCCGGTAGATCCCGCCACAGGGAACATTCCGGAAGGTATTGCCGCGCAGGCGGAGCAGAGCTGCAAAAACGTAGGCGCGATTCTGGAGGCGGCGGGCGCCGGCTTTGAACAGGTCATTAAAACGACCTGCTTTCTGGCGGATATGGGAGACTTTGCTGCATTCAATGAAGCCTATGCGAAATATTTTGTATCAAAGCCGGCGAGAAGCTGCGTAGCAGTAAAAGAACTGCCGAAGGGAGTTCTCTGCGAGGTGGAAGCGATCGCTGTGAAATAGTACAGGACAGTGGCAGAATATCTGCCGCAGCAGGACAACCCTGGCAGGATATTCCTTCCGGGGTTGTCTTTTGATTTGAAACTGTTTTCAGAAAGGAAGAAAAGGGAATGGGTAACGCAGGAGTTATAAAAATAGCAGTACTCATCTGTCTGCGTTTATTGACAGGAGAAAAAAGCGCTGACATGGAAGTGAATTTCGGTATGTTTGAAGCAGAACTCACGGCAAAGTCCGAATCGGAAAAATTACTGGATGCATTTCTTGCCGATGAAATTCCGGCAGTTGATGACAAGGAAGAAAGCGCTTTCTGGGCTTCTGACCGGCTGGGGGCTGATGAAAGCGGATATGATTATTTTGTCTATTCCGTTGGGGAACGGATGGATCTGGATAATGACGGCGAAGACGAACAGATTATAAATGGTCCCTATGGAGGGATCTATCTGGATGCAAGGAACGGAAAAGTCTATGTGCTGGCGCAGGGGGAAGGGACAGCCAGACAGCTGTTTTTTACATATTATGAGGATGCCGTGTGGATTGTACATTGTGATATTACGCATGTGGGAAGGCAGATGTACTGGTTATCAAAGTACGACGGCGATGGGAAGGTGGCAGACGAATTTCGGTTCAGTGCGGAATATTGGGATTCCCCGGATGGATGGTATGATGAAAACAGTGATTTTACTTATCGTGATAAAAAAATAACAATGGAAGAATATGAGGCATTGGGAAAAGAGATTTTTGGATGGTGAAGTTTATAAGGCTGCTGCAAAATATGGCTGTCTGTTTACTCAATATTTCTGAGTGAACGGGCAGGAGATATTTTGCAGCAGCCTTGTTGATATGCTCAGATCAGCTTCTGCAGTTCTTTCAGATCTTTTTTCGACAGTTTCTTGCCGCCTGTAAAAGCGCAGACCAGATCAGCAATGGAATTGTTAAAAGATTCCGAAACCAGTTTCTGAAGGTATTTCTGCGTATATTCCTCTTTGGTGCAGGCGGGAAAATACAGATAGGACCGTGCAAACCTTTTGTCAATGCGGACCAGCCCGGCTTTTTCCAGGTGGGACAGGTAGGTGCCGATGGTCTGCTGTTTCCAGTCCTTATTCAGTTTTTCATTCAGGTAATCCATGGTCTCTCTCAGAGACAGGGGCTCTTCGAGCTGCCATAATAATTCCATGATTTTCTTTTCCGTATCGGACAGGCTGTAGTAATCTTTCAATAGGGGGCTCCTTTCTTCCTGGAGAGCTATGGAAATTCGTTCCATGCATCAATGGGTGGATTACAGGTTCCTGTGACAGTTCCCGCCACAGACCGATCGGTTAATGGGGACATTTGTTATAATGGATGGTGCGTATCTCGTCGCCGATTTTTATCTTACCGCATTTACTGCATTTCCATGCCTGAGACTGTACGATGCCACAACCTCCTTTTCCGTCCGGGGTATGCTGGGTTGATGTGCCCGAAAGCATATATTGATGGGAACAGGAGCGGGGAGTAACATTCGTTTCTGTTATAGGGGAGATCGTTCCATCGTTGTCTGTATAATAGTAATCATATGGAAGTTCAGCCGTGTCATCAATCCAGTCTTCCATTGCAGTAAGGGCACATATGTCTCCAAAAGCTTCGTTTACACCTGTCAGATTATTGGGGGGCGTATATGCGAATGCAGTAATTGTACCGAATGATCCAAGAATAAGTGCGAAAAGCAATGCGGGAATTAATTTTTTCTTTTTTTCGATTTTCATTTCTGACAGTCTCCTTTTTAATATCATACCATCTCCGCTCAGATGAGCAGAAAACGGAAAGTACTGACGGGATGCGGTTTTTGCCGAACAGTTTAAAATCGCACGGCGATACTGGCTGCATTGTTCTGCTTCCATGTCTTTTGTGACGATCTCATCACACATCATTTCGCTGATATTGCACAGCTCTCGAAACCATAAATAGATCAATGGATTGAACCAGTGTATGGTTCGGACTAACAGTCCGATGTATTTTATGTACAAATGACAATATTTGATATGAACCAGTTCGTGTTTTAGCATCAGATGGAAAGTTTTTTCATCCAGCTCATCAGAAGGAACAGGAAACAGAATAACAGGTGCAAATGCTCCCCATGTGACGGGAGTTGTACAGTTCGCAGAACATAACAACTGAACCTTTGTATGGATTTTCATCTGTGCTTTGGTTTCATGAAACAGTTCCTGCCATTTTTGAGGGATTTCTTCGACGGCAATATTTATGTGTATTTTTTTCGATCTTATGTAGAAACGGAAGATTCTGAAGATCAGAATAATGGAGATGATTCCGCAAAAGCCGATGAGCACCCACATGTACAGAACTTTGGGCGGAACATGGATTTTGTTTCTGTAGTGTATAATCAGAAAAGACTCATCCGCAAATGGTCTGTTTTGCGGCACAAAGACCTTTTCAAGAGCGGGAAAAAAACGAGATACACGGGACAGAATGTCATATTTCAGTAAAGGAAGCGGGAACAGGTAAAAAAATATACACATGCACAGGGAATAATACCGCCATCGAGCCGGAAAATACCGGCGGGCAAGGGGATACAGAATCATGTATGCAAGAAAGACAACCGTACCGGACAGGGACATGGTAAATAAAAAGTTTCTGAACATATGAAGTCCTCGTTATAAGATTATAAT
>ERZ778516.2058-NODE-2058-length-14100-cov-11.117978_pt1 | contig 14100 bp, 15 predicted proteins | sample MGYA00510342_ERZ778516 | MGnify/ENA primary metagenome ERZ778516 (study PRJEB29527, sample SAMN07138961) | mouse gut metagenome | material: feces | host: mouse | place: China:Nanjing | collected 2016-01-25 ...
TTGGGGAGACAGGTCGGTAAATGACACTAAAAAGAGTCATTTACCGACAGCCCCCTTATGTCTTTACTTTGAAGTATCCGCCGGCTTTTCTTTGGCAGGAGCATCCGCCGCTTTTTTCGGCGGTTCCGGCGATGGTACCGGCATGGAGTCTTTCATGATACATTTTCCGTCGAAACAGCCGCCCTCATCCACGATCAAAGCTTTTGTCGTAATATTTCCATGGATGTTGCCGGTAGACAGAAGTTCCAGTTTTCCATGGACCATCACGTCCCCGTCTATCTTTCCGGATACCATCAGGCTCTGAGATGTGATGTTGCCTTCGACGGTACCCTCCGGACCGACGATCATTTTCTGCTGGCAATTACAGTTACCATTCACTGTGCCGTCGATCCGGATCGTTTCTGTACTGGACAGATTACCGTCGAAAACGGCTCCGGGACCGATGATCGTGCTGATCTTGCCCGAGGGCTCCGTGGTGGCAGTGACAGTGGTTTTGGCTTTTCCTAACATGTTGCAATCCTCCTCGCTTATTATCCTTTTGCATCAATAACTGAAAGTGGATCTACGGGCGCTTCCTGATAAATGATCTGATAATCCACCTGAGTTTCATCTGTTGTTATGGTGAGCAAAGTATCTCCGGCCTGAACCTGTGCGCCTTCTTCTGCACTCTGGTCTGCATCCTGCTGACAAAGATAACGGGTCCGGTATCCGTTTCCGTGTTCAATCTCAATGATATGACGATAAGTATCGTCAGAGCTTATGACGGCGACCGTGCCGTTGCCGGCAGCAGTAACGGTACCCCCGGTGTAGGTGCTCAGTGAGAGCCAGGGCTGCTCCTCAGTATAAGAGGACAGAAGAACGCTGGCACCGGAATAGGGGTAACGGGTCGGAACCGCAGGATCTTCTTCCGGTTCTGCTTCTTCCGCTTCCTGCTCCGCTGCCTCTTTTTCGGCCATTGCAGCGACTGCCTCTTCCGCTTCTGCGCGCAGCGATTCATTTTCTGCGATCAGATTCGTCTTTTCTGTTTCCAACGATTCCTTTTCTGTGGTAAGCTGCTGTACCATGGCTTCCTGTTCAGCGAGCTGTGAACGCAGTTTTGATTCGACTCCCTGTCTGCTTAAAAATCCATATACAGACAAACCTGCAGCGATCAGGATCAGGAGCAGCAGACAGAGGAGAAACCGGATGAGCGGTAATGAGACATCAAACTGTCGGCTGCTTTGATCGGCGTTGGAAATCAGGAGTATGGAAAATGATTCCCTGCGTTTATGTCTTTGACTGTTCATAACAAAACCTCCTTGATATATTATACCACAAATACATGGGGAAAAGGAAGCCCTATAAAAACAGGGATGCTGTGTTTTTACAGCATCCCTCGACAAAAATCAGTATTTTGTGTCAGATCACAGCTTAATATTGGCAAGAAGAGAACCAAGACTGGTGGAAATATTCTCGCTCTTTGGCATCCGATAGTCCCGGTCGTTATGAGATTCTTCTTCTGGCTTTTCCAGAAGCGCTTTCATGCTGAGAGACAGTTTTCCGTCTTTGATCGCAATAACCTTGACCTTTACCGTCTCGCCTTCCTTCAGGACTTTGGCGGGAGTGGTCACACGCTTATCTGAGATCTGGGATACATGTACAAGTCCGGACAGGCCGTTCTCAAGACGGACAAAAGCGCCGTAGTCTTTCAGGGTCTCTACCGTTCCTTCCATCACATCGCCGATACTGGTCTGTTCCATGGCAGCCTGGCGTTCCTGTGCAGCTTTGGCACGGGCTTCTTCCCTTAACAGCTCTCTTGCAGAGAGAACAAGGCGTTTTTTGCCCGGGTCTGCGGTAATGACACGGACTTTGATCTTTTTGTGAAGCCACTCGTTCAGGTCTTCCACATGCTCCAGAGACAGACGGGATGCGGGAATGAACCCGCGGACTCCTTCCACGTATGCAATGACTCCGGCATTGACGACGCCGCCAATCTTTACCGTCAGAACGGTTTTTTCATTCATATATTCTGTCAGGGTCGCCCATACAGGATCCATCTCATCAGAACTGCCCGCCGCCTGCTCGGCTGCTTCGCAAGAAGCTTCCAGCTCTTCGGACAGATCTGCCATGGTCGTGCTCTCTTCTTTGTTTTCTTCCAGCTTTTCTTCCATTTTTTCTTCCATGTTAAAATCTCCTCATATATATTTTTGCCGCTGTTTCTATTATAGAGGGTAATGCCGGGAAAAGCAAATCCTTTTTGTGAAAACTTTATGGTAATTGCCCAAGTGCCAGTTTTTGGAACACATCTCCCCGCTCTTCAAAATTTTTAAAGATGCCGTAGCTGGCGGCGGCAGGGGAGAGGACACAGGCCGCTCCAGGGGCGGTAAGCGTCCGGGCAGCAGCCACTGCGTCTTCCAGAGTCTCCACAAGAACAAGCCGTTCCGGTGAGGTAAAATCCGGGTATTTCTGCCGGATCTCCTGACAGATGCGTTTTCCGGTGTCGTACATCAGGATGATATGCGGAACGTGATGCTCGGACAGCCAGGTGATCAGGTCGTCGTATTCGATGCCCCGGTCCATGCCGCCGATCAGGACGGAACCCACATTCGGGACGCTTTTGAGCGCCTGGATCGTGGCATCCCCGATGGTGGAGATGGAGTCGTCATAGTAACGGATCTGGTCGCGTTCTCCGATAAAATGCAGGCGGTGAGGAAGCGGCTCGTAGGTTTTCAGCGCCGTTTCAAATTCTTCATCCGACAGTCCAAGCAGATGGCAGACTGCATAGTCAAAGGCAATATCCAGATGATTATGGTGTCCAAGCAGATGGATGTCTCTGACCGGAATCTGAAAATCACCCTGTTCAAAACGGATTCTGGAGCCGTTTAACACAACGTCCGCAGTGGAAAAATGATCGGAGACCGTGTAGATATGCGACGGGCAGGCGCCTTTTGCAGGCAGGCAGGAAAGGCCGCATATCAGCAGGTCTTCCGGTCTCTGATGCAGATAAATCTGCTGTTTTGAGCGGATGTATTTTTCCATGGTGCCGTAATGGTCCAGATGTTCTTCATGGAGATTAAGAAGGACGGCAATATGCGGCGATACGTGGATGTATTCCAGCTGATGGCAGGAGAGCTCGCAGAGGATCCGGGTCCCGTTTTTGATATCTTCCAGGATATCAAAGGCCGGAATTCCGATATTGCCTGCAAGAACTGCATCCCGTCCGTTTTCTTTTAAAATATGATGAAGCAGCGTGGTTACGGTGCTCTTTCCTTTGGTGCCTGTGATGCCGATGATCTGTTCACGGTAGGCGGTGATAAATACTTCCATCTGAGAAGTAAAACGGCATCGGTATTCCGACGGGTCTTTGGGGAGAACGATGCCGGGACTTTTGAAGACCAGGTCATAATCATCCAGGCAGTCCATATATGCCGGACCGGACAGAACCTTTACGGACGGAGCGTCGGGAGAAATCTCTGACTGATCCGCAACCGCAAGCGAGGCATAAGCGCCTGTCTGGAGAAGACGGCGAAGCGTGGATCTTCCTTCCCTGCCATACCCAAGGACCAGAATGTTTTTATCAGTGACAAGTTGTTTCAGAATATTCAGCAAGGCAGTTTTCCTCCATAACATTCTTCTGACAGCAGATGCAAAAATTCTTCGGGAAGCAGGTGCGCGGCATCATAATAACGGTCATAGGCATGGCGGTTCGGAAAAGAAGCGGCATAGATCGGCTGCTTCTGATACCAGGAGAACAGAAGGGGAAGGGGTTCCCCGTCTTTCTGCATGCGCTCTATGGCGAGGCAGACAGCAGCGTTGACTTCACTCCGGCTGCCCACGCATTCGAATGGTTTCTCCTTCTGGATTCCGGTCAGCTTTTCAAAATCGGTCTTTCGGTCCGGGTCGTCTGTCATATCGGTTCCAAAGATATCAACCAGCCTCTTATGGCTCAAAAACGGTGACAGGATCAGGAAGACAAACAGACATTTGGGACAGTGTCCGCACCAGATATCCTGTTTACTGCCGGCGTTGCAGCTTCGGAAAATATCATGATAGGCCTCTGCGCCGGAAAAATATCTGGCAATCTGGAATTCTGACAGGGGCCGCAGCAGGCTGAAATAATGGATGCCGCTGCCAATGAATTCTTTTTCATAGTTATGGAAATCCAGTTCAAATTTAAAGCTTTTGGAATACTGGTGGTTGACCGTGCTGTCTGCCACCGTGCTTTCATTGGCGCTGGACTCATTGGACAGCGCAATGTACCGGAGCCCATGCAGGTATGCAGTGATCAGGGAAGAAAAAGCCACCAGTGCGGAAAACGGGGTGTGCCCGTTCAGATACCCTTCTTTATTCAATGCAAGCATACGGGGATCCAGCGTTCTTTTTACATGGACACTGTCGCTTCTGGAAAGCCCGGCAGCCTCCACGGTTTTTAAGGTGGCGCCTCTTGGATTGATGATACAGGTCTTCAGAGGATGACCGCTTTTCTTCAGTATTTCGATGGTGCAGGCGGAATCCTTTCCTCCGCCGACAGGGATCAGACAGCCGTTTGGGGCGGAAGAGGGCATGGGATTCCCGGCTGGTTCCGGTCCGTCGCTTACAAGCTCCATAAAATGTTCCGGATCTGCAGTAATTCCGTTGGTATAAAAGAATTCTCCCAGCCCCAGATAATAAAGCTCTTTCCACCACAGAATCTGAGCCCGGGTCAGAGTTCCGGCAGAGACGACGACTCTTGGAGGGCAGGCAATCTTCCAGTAGCTGATCAGCTCCACCATACCAAGGCCGAACAGCATGGACTGCAAAGTGCGGTTGCCGGATATTTCCACGGAGTAAGAAGCGCTTTTCGGGAAGCTCCAGGATGGTTCAAAAACAGACAGTCCAGGTATCTCAAAATGATAAGTGACCCCAAGCTCCGTCGGTGTATCTGAAACGGTACAGGCTTTGTAAAAAAAGTCGGGATATGCCTTTCGGCAGGATTCATAAGTTTTCATGGTAAAAACCCCTTTGGCAGAATATTTATCTGACCTGATTTTACCACAGGAGGGGTTAATTGGAAAGGGGGAGGATGGGAAAATGGGGCCGTCCGTTTACACGGCGCCCCATTTTATACAGAATCAGTAGATTTTTCTGGCGTGTACCACAAAACGTTTCGTACCGTTTTTGGTACAGGTAGACAGTGTGATCACATAGTCTTCGATACCGACTTCGACGCCTGTATCATACAGGGAAGCAGCCTGCATCGATTCCAGAAAAGCGGCATAGACGTCATCAGACTGATAGCCGATCGTGTAGCAGTTATCCGAAACAGAAGCTTCATGACAGGAGAAGATCTGGTAACAGTGAGAGCCGTCTGCCAGATCGATGTAAATATAAGGATGCGCGTCCAGATAGCTTTTGGAACTGTAGTCTTTCAGTCCTGCGAACATGGAGCCGTTCTTCATGTTGTGCCCATAGATAATGGTATGCAGGTCACTGAAATCGGCACTGTTGCTTGTTTCGAGAAAGATACTTCCGGATTTGTTGCTTTCCTTCCGGAATGTGTGAGACAGATAGTACCGATTATCCGTCGAGTGTACCATCGGATAACTGATGATGGTATCCGGTATCTCGATCCAGCCGATTGCCTCGGAATTGATCTCCTGAAGGGAATCCAGATCGATCCTTGACATGGGAACCGGAGAATCCGATGACTCCGCATCCGCATCGCCTGCTTCCGCAGAGACCGCTGCGCCGGGCTCCCCGGGTGCGGCAGGTTCTGCCAGAACATACTGTTTCAGTTCCTCATACTCCTTTTCGCCGGAACGGTATCCCATAAAGATGGAAGCAAGCTGGTAGATGCTGAAGCAGAGCAGACAGACACAGAATCCCACAAAGATTCCCTGGACCAGAAGCTGTATCCGGCGTCTGCGCCGGGCTTCTTCTGCGCGCCTGCGGCTTCGGGAAGAGATCCGGTCTCCGCGGTCTGATGGAGCCGCCGTTTTTTTGCGGACATTCTTTTGTGTTGTTTTGCCGGCAGAATATTTTTTGCCGTTTTTTTTGCGTTCGTTCATAATATCACCGCATTCATTCTAACAGATTCTCTGTATAAATACCAGTAGAATTTAATACAATTAAAAAAAACTTAAGGATATTTCTGTGCAGAGCATTTTAATTGTGCTATACTGGTAAGAAATGACATTCAGACAGGGGGAGAATTGTATGAAGGAAACAGATATGCAGAACCAGAAGATTGCCATGCATGTATCAACGGTCAGCATTGCGGTCAATCTGCTGCTGTCCCTGGGGAAACTGCTTGCCGGAATCTTCGGACGGTCCGGAGCCATGATATCGGACGCCGTGCATTCTGCTTCTGATGTATTCAGTACGGTGATTGTGATCATCGGCGTGCGGATCTCTTCAAAAAAATCAGATACCAACCATCCGTATGGACATGAACGGCTGGAATGCGTCGCTTCTGTCATACTGGCGACGATTCTGCTGGCGACCGGGATCGGAATCGGCCTTGGAGGCCTTCGGACGATTCTGTCCGGGGATTATGAGACGCTGGCGGTTCCGGGCGTGACGGCGCTGGCGGCGGCAGCGGTATCGATTGCGGTGAAGGAATGGATGTACTGGTATACCAGAGCAGCAGCCAGAAAGATCAATTCCGGGGCAATGATGGCAGATGCATGGCATCACCGTTCCGATTCCCTGTCTTCCATCGGCGCGTTTATCGGTATTGCGGGTTCCAGAATGGGGTATCCGGTTCTGGATTCTGCGGCATGTCTGGGGATCAGCGTGTTTATTGCGAAAGCAGCTTATGAAATCTTTATGGATGCGGTCGACAAGATGGTAGACAAAGCCTGCGATACAAAGACGGAAGCGGAGATTCGGCGTGTCGTCCTGAGAGAAGAAGGGGTTCTGGGAATCGACCGCCTGATGACCAGGCTGTTCGGGGCGAAAATGTATGTGGATATGGAGATCGCGGCAGACGGGAATAAAACGCTGTATGAGACCCATGATATTGCAGAACGGGTCCACGATGCGATTGAAGAAAATTTTCCGGAAGTCAAACACTGTATGGTACATGTAAATCCTGCGCGTATGCCGGTGCAGGAATGAGGACAGTAGAGGTGGAAAAAAGCATGAACAGAAGACAGTTTTTGGCAGTTCTGGCACTGCTTCTGGTATTGCTGGGCATATGGGGCGGGCTCCGCCTGTCCGGCGGTACAGGAAATACCGCACAGGATTATCTTGAGATCCGGGCGCTTTCTGTGGGGAAAGCGGACGCGCTGATCATACTGGAAGGGGAACAGGTGTTCCTGATTGATGCGGGGGAAAAGGATGACGGTGACGTGATTGTGGAGGAACTGAAACGCAGAGGGATTTCGCAGATTGATCTGTTTCTGATCTCGCATTTTGACAAGGACCATGTGGGCGGCGCGTCGTATGTGATGGAGCAGATGGAGGTGTCAGCGGTTCTTCTTCCGGATTATGAAGGGGACAGACCGGAATACCGGGAGTTTCTGGAACATCTGGACGGACATCCGGACGTACAGAGGGTGGCAGCGCCGCTTGCGATGGTCAGAGGCGGGATGCAGATCACCGTATACCCGGCGGAAGATCCGGCAGAGATTCAGAATGCGGAAGATGAATACGATAACGATATGTCTCTGGTGACCAGCATTACCTATGGCAGCCGGAAGTTTTTATTTACCGGAGATATTGAAAAATCCCGGATCCGTCAGATGCTCGCTTCCGATGTGGACTGGAGCCATGACTGGATCAAGATGCCGCATCATGGACGGTATCAGAAAGCGCTGGAGGACCTGCTGGAGGCAGTTGCGCCGTCCGGGGCAGTGATCTGCTGCTCAGAAAAAAATCCGGCGGAGGAAGAGACACGAAAACTTCTGGAAGAACTTCAGATTCAGGTGTGGGATACCGCGGACCGGGCTGTGGTGACTGTGTGCGACGGGGAACAGGTGACCGTAAGGAACGAATAACATTATTTACAGTTGCAAAATACACCGGACTGTTTTATAATGGACTTGACAAAATAAAAGATATGGAAAAGGGGAGCTGGCTGGAAGCCGGCTGAGAGGAAGCTGAGGCGCTTCGACCCATAACCTGATTTGGATAATGCCAACGTAGGGATGATACCGGATGAAAGAAGAGAGGTGCCTGCGGCATCTCTTTTTTTGAGAACCGTACAGAAGAAGGAATTCGGAAGATGCCTGCAGTGCATCTTCCTTTTTATATGCCGGAAAGAATAAAAGAAACGGAGGGGCGAGAGATGAGAATCACTGGAGAGACACTGAAGCTGTATGCGGTGACCGACAGAAGCTGGCTGAAACCGGGCGAAAGGCTGGAGGAACCGGTAGAAGAACTTCTGAAGGGAGGAGTTACCTGTGTGCAGCTTCGGGAGAAAAACATGGATGACCAGAAGCTTCTGGAAGAGGCCTTTAGACTGCGAAAGCTGTGCAGACGGTATCAGGTTCCGCTGATCATCAATGACCGGCCGGACATTGCGAAAAAGGCCGGGGCAGACGGAGTTCATGTGGGACTTTCCGATATGGGGATCGAAAAAGCAAGGGAACTGCTTGGGGACAGTTATATCATCGGAGGAAGCGCACATAATGTGAAAGAGGCACTGGAAGCGCAGCGTGCAGGGGCTGATTATATCGGATGCGGGGCAGTATTCGGCAGCAGTACCAAGACCGACGCGGCAGCGCTTCCCTGCGGGGAACTGAAAGCGATCTGTCAGGCAGTGGAGATTCCGGTTGTTGCAATCGGCGGGATCTGTCGTAAAAATGTCTGGAGGCTTACAGGAAGCGGCGTTGACGGAATTGCGGTCATTCGCGCACTGTTTGCAGAAGCGCGTAAGGCAGAGGCAGCAGAGGAACTGCTGCAGGCGGTAAGAAGTTTCCGGCAGGAAGCAGCATGCCAGGATGCAGGAGAAGCCCGCTGGCTGAGAGAAAGGGGGAACCTGTGAGAGCCGTATTGACCATCGCCGGAAGTGATTCCTGCGGGGGCGCCGGCATACAGGCTGATATCAAAACCATGACCGCCAACGGCGTATATGCCATGAGTGCGGTGACCGCACTGACGGCCCAGAATACGACCGGCGTGTACGGGCTTGTGGAGGTTTCTCCGGAATTTCTGGAACAACAGATGGACTGTATCTTTACGGATATCTGTCCGGACGCGGTCAAGATCGGGATGCTGCCTTCCAGGGAGTCCATAAGAGCGGTGGCAGGAAGGCTTCGGAAATATGAGGCAAAACATATTGTACTCGATCCGGTTATGGTATCCACCAGCGGTTCCCGTCTGATGAAGGAGGAGGCAGTGCTGGTTATGCAGGAGGAACTGTTTCCGCTGGCGGAGATCATCACGCCGAATATACCGGAAACGGAGGTTCTGTCCGGCAGAAAGATCCGCAGGGCGGAGGAGATGGAACAGGCGGCGCAGGCGCTGTATGAACGCTGGCATGCGGCGGTGCTCTGCAAGGGAGGGCACCGCATCCGTGATGCCAATGACCTGCTGTGTCAGGATGGAGAGATCTGCTGGATAGAGGGGGAGCGGATCGATAATCCCAATACGCATGGTACCGGGTGTACATTATCCAGTGCCATTGCGGCGAATCTTGCCAGGGGATACGGCCTGAAAGAGGCGGTAGTTCGGGCAAAAGACTATCTGTCGCATGCGCTGTCTGCACAGCTTGATCTGGGAAAGGGGACAGGTCCCATGAATCATGCATATGTATTTACCGCGGGCAGATGAGCCGTACAGAAAACGGACTGCCGCGGGAGCGCCGTTAACAAAAAAGACAGAGAAACAGAGGCACCAGGAAGAGAGGAGAATAAGATGAACAGTTATACCACACAGATGGATGCAGCCAGAAAAGGAATCAGAACCTGGCAGATGGAGACAGTGGCGGCAAAGGAGAAGATGCCGGTTGAACGGCTTATGAAACTGATGGCAGAGGGAAAAGCGGTAATCTGCGCCAACAGACGCCACACCTGTCTGGACCCGGAAGGCGTAGGGAGCATGCTGCGGACCAAAGTAAATGTGAATCTTGGCGTATCCAGAGACTGTAAAGATTACGATATGGAGATGGAGAAAGTGATGAGCGCCGTCAGGCTGGGGGCAGAGTCCATCATGGATCTGTCCAGTCACGGCAACACACAGCCTTTCCGGCAGAAGCTGACCAGAGAATGCCCGGTTATGATCGGGACCGTTCCGGTCTATGACAGCGTGATTCATTACCAGAGAGATCTGTCCACACTGACGGCGGAAGACTTTATAGATGTGGTAAGGCTTCATGCAGAAGACGGTGTGGATTTTGTGACGCTTCACTGCGGAATTACAAGAAAGACCATTGAGCAGATCCGGAAGCACAAAAGGAAGATGAATATCGTCAGCCGGGGAGGAAGCCTGGTGTTTGCCTGGATGAGCATGACAGGCAGGGAAAATCCTTTTTATGAATATTTTGACGAGATACTGAAGATCTGTGAAGAATATGATGTGACCATTTCTCTGGGGGACGCCTGCCGCCCGGGGTGCCTGGCAGATGCCACAGATGTGTGCCAGATCGAGGAGCTGGTCCGTCTGGGAGAGCTGACAAAACGGGCATGGGACCACAATGTGCAGGTCATGGTGGAGGGCCCCGGACACGTTCCGCTGGACCAGGTGGCGGCGAATATGGAGATACAGAAGCGTATCTGCATGGGAGCTCCTTTCTATGTGCTGGGACCGCTGGTGACGGATATTGCGCCGGGCTATGACCACATTACGGGAGCGATCGGCGGTGCGGTCGCCGCCATGAACGGCGCGGCGTTTCTCTGTTATGTAACGCCTGCCGAACATCTGGCGCTTCCGAATGTGGAGGATGTAAAACAGGGGATTATCGCTTCGAAGATTGCGGCTCATGCAGCGGATATTGCCAAAGGGATCCCAGGGGCAGGAGAGATCGACGACCGGATGGCGGATGCGCGCCGTGTGCTGGACTGGGACGGGCAGTTCGCCTGCGCGCTGGATCCGGACACGGCAAAGACGATTCGAAATGACAGAAAACCGGAGGATGACCACAGTGATACCTGCAGTATGTGTGGAAAATTCTGTGCGGTGCGCAGTATGAACAAGGCGCTGGCAGGGGAATATATCGACATTCTTTAAAAATGAAACGGAAACGGGATCCTGCTTTGAAGATTCAGCGGGAAAGGATGCAGGGCTGTCGGCGCCGCAGAAGGCGCAGACAGCCCTGCAGTCTCCCTGGCAGAATCAGATCCGGTAAGCGACCAGTGCCACACGTTCCTTCAGTTCTCTGGAAAGAGTATCCTCCAGTTCCAGTATTTTCTGACGGCAGCGCTCATTTAAGTCTGCGTACTGATCCTCCTCTGCAAGCACCTGCGCCATATGATCGGCAGCAGATTTGCAGCTGGAAGGAAGGTCTGTGACCGTTGACTGAATATGCTGCATGTGATACCTCCTGTATCGTGGATCGTTATTTTACCGATGGATGTTCCCGACAGCATCAGATGCACAGCCTGTCTGCAGATTTGGAAACCACCGATATTCATTAGTATGTACAGGATCAGGTAAATGTATTTCCCTTTGGGGAAAGTCCGGATGCTTTTGTAAGCAGGGAAAGGCCTTCAGAAGCGACAGATACCAGACTTTCCACATGAATAAAGCCGGTTGCGCCCCGGTCAAACAGGATGTTGGCCTGTGCCGGAAATTCCTCGTCCCCGTCCCAGAACAGAAACTGTACCGGGATGCAGGCGAAGGCATCGATCTGGTATCCGGCATCCGAGTGGGGGAGTTTTTTTCCGCCCAGGGTCCGGCAGGCCTGTTCCAGTTCCGGCAGATGTCCGGAAAAGGTTTTGGCAAAGACATCCGTTACGGTCTTCTGAAAGGCAGGACCAAAAGGCGAGGCATTCTTCAGACTGCGAAAAGGCATCCACTCGCCTGTCAGTGCAGCATGCTCCGTGCAGTACCACAGGAGGGTATAGAGGTTCAGGCGGGTAAAAATGGTCAGGGGATGAGGATCCTCCAGACAGAGGATCTCTCCGGTGTCTCTGCGGATCCCGTACCGGCTGTGATAATAGGAGAGGGTGAGATAATCCCCGTCTGCATCCAGCCCGGGTATCTGATGCAGAAGCCTGTCCTGATCCAGCGTCAGAAAACGCTGCTGCCATTCCGTACACCATTTTTCATAGTTGTCAGGGGAATTTTCCGGTTTCATAAGCAGTACCTCCGTTTTTGAAGTGTTTTTGTATTCTATTCTACAGAGAAATTCCTGTCAGATCAAGAAGCTGTCAGTTCCTGTTAAAAAACTGTGGATACGGACTTTTCTGCTGCATAAAATGGTGTTGTAAGTCTTCGGCATATGGATTATAATAGACAGGATGCAGGCTCCGCTCCATATCCGGAGCCAAAGATCATTATTTTACAGGAGGATACGTACCATGTATCAGATCAATAATTTTACCAATAATAAAAATATCCGTATTCTGGGCCAGAAAGGCGCATTTACGGCGGTAGAGTATTTAAAGGATTTAAGCGTAAGTCCTCAGAATGCGCAGACCGCATATTTCTGCAATGAGATGAACGTGCGTAAGCGTCAGGTAATCTGTGAACTGAGCAAATCTCATGTGACTTTGCAGGCAGGGGCCATGCAGTGGATGGCCGGAAATGTAAATGCGACGACAGGCGTCAAGAGCGTAGGGGACTTTCTCGGAAAAGCAGTCCGCGGAAAAGTGACGGGCGAGTCCGCGATCAAGCCGGAATATACCGGTGACGGCACACTGGTTCTGGAACCTACATATAAATATATTCTGCTGGAGGATCTGAACGACTGGGGCGGATCGATTGTGCTGGACGACGGGCTTTTTCTGGCGTGTGAGTCGAATCTGAAGCATAAGGCAGTCATGCGTTCGAATCTGTCTTCCGCAGTGGCAGGCGGCGAAGGACTGTTTAACCTGGGCCTTACAGGAAACGGCGTTGTCTGTCTGGAATCCGATTACCCGCGGGAAGAGCTGATTGAGATTACATTGAACAATGATGTACTGAAGGTGGACGGCAATTTTGCAGTTGCATGGAGTTCCACGCTGGAATTCACCGTAGAACGTTCCGGAAAGACACTGATTGGTTCCGCTGCTTCCGGAGAAGGTCTGGTAAATGTATACCGCGGCAGCGGAAAGGTGCTGCTGGCGCCAGTCCATTAAAAGCGGGCGCTGTCCTTTTTTGATTTGGGTCTTGCCAGATATTTCACACACTGTTATCATAGACAGAGAAGAATACACAGGAGGCGCAGGGGATGCTTGAACTACAGGATATTTGCTTTCAGGTAAATGAAGATTCTCAGGAAAAGGGAATCCTGAAGCATGTGAATTTGAAAATAGAGGACAGCTTTGTGGCGATTACGGGACCCAACGGCGGCGGAAAATCCACCATGGCGAAGGTGATCTCGGGGATCATTCAACCGACTTCGGGGAAGATTCTGTTCGACGGAGAAGATATCACAGATCTGTCCATTACAGAACGGGCGAAAAAGGGAATCAGTTTTGCATTTCAGCAGCCGGTCCGGTTCAAGGGACTGACGGTTCTGGACCTGATCAATCTGGCTCATGGAGAGGCGCTGTCATTGAACAGGGCATGCCACTATCTGTCGGAAGTGGGACTGTGTGCAAAGGATTATATCAACCGGGAAGTAAATGCTTCTTTGTCCGGAGGAGAACTGAAGCGGATCGAGATCGCCATGATCATGGCGCGGGGAACCAGGCTGTCCATCTTTGATGAGCCGGAAGCCGGGATTGATCTGTGGAGTTTCAACAATCTGATACGGGTATTTGAGAATATGAGGGATAAGATCCACGGTTCTATCCTTATCATCTCCCATCAGGAGCGGATCCTGAACATTGCCGATCAGATCATCGTGCTGGCGGACGGGGAAGTCAGAGCCCAGGGGACCAGGGACGAAGTTCTGCCGGAGCTGCTGCATGCATCCTCCGAAGCATGCAGCGCACTCTTGAATAAAATTGTATAATGGCATCGGAAGAGAAGATGCGGAACTTTAAAAACAGCATCGAAAGGAGAAAAGCCCGGAACCGTTTCAGAAGGCAGTGCATTCGGAAACGGTTCCAG
>ERZ778516.2062-NODE-2062-length-14084-cov-4.382493_pt1 | contig 14084 bp, 9 predicted proteins | sample MGYA00510342_ERZ778516 | MGnify/ENA primary metagenome ERZ778516 (study PRJEB29527, sample SAMN07138961) | mouse gut metagenome | material: feces | host: mouse | place: China:Nanjing | collected 2016-01-25 ...
CTTAAACATGCCGCCTGCGCCGTTGGTCTCCTGCCCCATCATACCGTGAGAAAGAGGAATCCTCTCGTCCTTGATCCTGGCGTTCAAAAGACCGACCCTGAACTGGGTGGTAACAAAGTCAGCGCCTGGAAGAGCCTCTCTCCGATCCAGAGTCAGATGCACCTTCACATTATAAGGCGTGGCATCCCACATCCTCTGGGCCATAGCGCCTACGATCTCCAGCTTCTCCTTGCCGTCCTCAATGTCCACCAGCCAGATCTCCCTAATGGGAAGCTCATCATACCGCTTGATAAAACCCTCCATAAGTTCCGGTGTGTAGCTGCTGCCGCCACCGATCGTAACGACTTTGATTGGTTTTTTCTCCATTGTACCTGCCTCCTTAGGTTTTATGTAAATTCTTTGTACTATTACCATAAAATCATTTTGACAATTTTGCAAGAATTTACAGATATAATGGGAATCATTCCCTAAAGTCAACAGATTTTTGCGGCTATTTTCGGTATTTATTACCGATTTATAACAGTTCAGATAACCCCAAAACGATTATCTCCTATTACTTTGAATCTGCACGCTGTCACTGTTACCTATGGAGTTCATTGAATCCGATAAGTGATTTCCTCCTATTACTTTAAATCTGCATACTGTCACTGTTGCCTATGGAGTTCATATAATCTGATAAACATTTTTCTCCTTTTTCTTTGAATCTACACACTGTCAATGCCAGCTATGAAATTCAAATAATCTGCTTAACAATTCCCTCTAATTACCCTTGTGCTAACATATCACTGATCCGATAACAAACGGCTTCGCTAAGATGCGCTGTACTAATTGCATCTGCCCCCTCCAAATCTGCAATGGTTCTTGCTACTTTTATGATTTTATGGTATGCACGTGCCGATAAATTCATTACTGTAAACACTTGTTCCATCATTTCCTGCTCTTTTGTGCCAAGGGCACAGTATTGTTTGATTTCTGCTGCCCCTAGTTCTGCATTAAAGTGGAATTTTGACCCTTGATAACGCATCTTCTGACGTTCTCTTGCCTCCATAACACGTGCACGGATATTATAGCTGCTTTCATTTTTTACATTAGCACTAAGCTGGCGGATGCCGACACGGGGTGCTTCAATCATAATATCGATCCGATCCAGAATCGGACCGGAAATCCTTGCTAAATAACGTTTCACTTCGCCTTCCGAACAGTTGCATTTCGTTCTATCGGGATAATAGCCGCAGGGACAAGGGTTCATTGCTGCCACCAGCATAAAATCCGCCGGATAAACAAAACTGCCATATGTACGAGCAATATGAATTTTCCTATCCTCTAAAGGCTGGCGCATAATTTCAAGCACATCTCTGCGAAATTCCGGCAGCTCGTCCATAAACAGCACACCACGGTGCGCTAGAGAAATCACACCTGGCTTGGGTATGCGTCCTCCTCCGGCAAGCGCCTGCTCTGATATCGTATGATGCGGGTCAAGAAACGGGCGCTTGGTAATCAATGCCCGATCGTTGTCTAATTTGCCAGCAATACTGTATATTGTCGATACTTCCAGCCCCTCCTCCTTTGTCAATTCTGGCATAATGGTGGGAATCCGCTTGGCTATCATCGTTTTCCCCGAGCCGGGCGGGCCTGCCATTAACATATGATGAAATCCGGCAGCAGCGACTTCAACTGCTCTTTTTACGGTTTCTTGTCCATTAATATCAGCAAAATCAACCTCCTGTACTTCCCCGTCTAACGGTTCTACACATGTTAACTCGGCTGGGGCTATCATTTGTGCCTTTTCTTCTTCCTCTTTTCTAAGATATTGTATGGTTTCCTGTAAATCAGAAACGCCTATAATCTCGATATGGTCAATTATCGCACCCTCTTTGACATTAGCATGCGGTACGATACATCTCTTTATATTTTCCAATTTTGCTCTTTGCACTATGGGGAGCACACCCTTCACCGTTTTCACCGTACCGTCAAGCCCCAACTCACCAATAATTAAGGTATTTTCCACGTTTTTTTCAGGGATATATCCTAGAGAAATCAGAACGCCAACTGCTATTGGGAGGTCATAGGAAGCACCTTCCTTGCGCATCTGCGCTGGTGATATACTAACCGTAATACGCATAGCTGGTATCTCAATTCTAGCATTTTTTAAAGCCACCCTGACGCGTTCTCTTGCCTCCCGAACCTCGTTGCTCAACTGCCCTACCATTTCAAAACCAGGCATTCCTTTTGACGAATCTACCTCGACTGCGGCAAGCCTGCTGTCAATTCCGCAGACAGCACCTGTAATGACTCTGCTGTACATAATATTGTTATCCTCCGTTTTTGTCAATAAAATACGGCTTAGATAAAGCCATTAACGGATTTATACCACAGAGTTTTCTTTTTGACAAGGATTTTGAGAAAAAACGCGTTTGAAATGTAAAAATTAATACAATTTTGTTTCCTCAAGACCTACTTTTAATTTCCCAAGCGCTTTTTTTTCGATGCGCGAAACATAGCTTCTTGATATGCCAAGCAGCTTTCCAATATCTCTTTGGGTCATCTCACTATCGCCGCTGCCTCCCCCCAACACACCATAACGAAGTTTAATAATTTGCTGTTCCCTACTGTCGAGTTTTTCATTGATAAGATGAGATAGACATCTGATTTTTGCTGCGGTATCCATATCTTCCACGATATCGCCTTGTTCCTGCACGCAAATATCAAGCAGATTGATTTCATTCCCCTCTTTATCGGTTCCTATTGGCTCATAAAGCGAAATTTCCCTTGTTATTTTTTTTCGCGTGCGAAACATCATCAGCAGTTCATTGTCTATACATCTGGCTGCATAAGTGGCAAGTCTGCTGCCTTTTTCTGCTTTAAAGGTATTGACTGCCTTAATTAACCCAATTGTGCCTATGGATATCAAATCCTCCATATCCTCGCCGCAGCCAACATATTTCTTGGCTACATGGGCTACAAGGCGCAGGTTTCTTTCTATAAGGATTTGGTGCGCCCTATGGGCAGCTTCTTTGTCTTCACCGTGCATTATCTCCAGATAACCGGCTTCTTCCTCCATTGATAAAGGTTGCTCAAAGGTTTTCAAGGAACGCCCCCGGGACTTATTTCTAATATTGTATGTGAAAATGGCATTTTCTGTGCCTATCCACATTGGAGAAAGTATTTACGAGCCCGCGAAAGCAGACAAATAAGCATTTGTGAACCAAAATCGTAATTTCCTATTAAAAAAATAAAGGAGCTGTCGGGAAATAATGTGGTATGTCCAATATATTGTCTTAATTATTAACATAAGCAGCAATATATTATGGGCAAATTACATTATCCGACAACCCCCTAGATTTAGGAATTGTCAAGAAATAACTTGTTAATTTTATGGCATATAAACGATGCATTATTTATTGACAATTCCTTATGATGAATGAAGAAAATCAGCTAGAATCACATTGCTGACATCCATGCCAGCATCGGTTAGCTGGATGGATTCTTTTGTTTGGGTCAGCATCTTTTGCGCTGTCCATTTATCTAAGATAGGTTTATAGATGGTTTCGATGTCTTGATGAAATGTATCAAAAAATTCCTGCTTGGAAATGCCGCTGGTCATGCGCAGACCTAAAAATATAAATTCTTCCATCTGATCGTATATGGTGAGCTGTTCAATATTTTCGTGTACAGGATTTGTTAGATATTGTGTAAAATTTGTGGTATTATTCCAGCGTTTACCAGCAACAGTGGAGGATGCACCTAGTCCGAACCCGATAAAATCCGCAGTGTGATAAATCCCTCTCTGCCAATAGATTTTATTGTGGCGGCACTCATAGCCTGTTTCTGCATAGTTGGAAATTTCATAGCGGTGATAGCCACACTCTGCTAATATATGTTTCGTCTGCTGATATATTTGACGGTCTTCGTCCTCACTGGGAAGCGGAGGATATGCTTCCTGCTGTTGATAAAGCGGCGTTCCTTCTTCAATCATTAGACTATATGCGGAAATATGCTCTGGTGACAGTTGTGTCACTTTTTTAAGCGTGTCGCTCCATGTAGCAAGGGTCTGACCGGGAAGGGCAGATATCAGATCAATATTAATATTGGTAAAGCCTACCACCCTTGCCCATTGATAGGTCTGTAAAAAATCTTGGTAAGTGTGAATGCGCCCTAGCATTTTTAATTCTTGATTATTTGCAGACTGCACTCCAATACTAAGACGGTTGACACCAGCACTGCGCAGCGCAGCCAATTTTTGCCGTGTTGCAGTGCCAGGGTTTGTTTCTACAGTAATTTCTGTATTTTTTGCAAAAGAAAAATATTCGTACAATACTGCAATGCATTCTGCCAACTGCGCAGCGTCTAAGATTGACGGCGTGCCGCCGCCAAAGAAAATGGTTTCTGCTGTATAGTCTTTATATTGCGGCGCTTCTTGTTTGATTTCTATTTTAAGTGCTTCTATATATCTTTGCTGCTGCTCTTTTGTTGCTGGTGCGGATAAAAAGTCGCAGTAATTGCACTTTTGCACACAAAAAGGGATGTGGATGTAAATGCCTAATGTTTTCAAACTTTTTACTGCTCCTTTCCAATATACAGACAAGTAGTGAAAGTTTTATCAATTTTTTCACGCCTATACGCCTTATTAGCGGACATCTTATCACTCATTATCTAACTTCAACACCGCCATAAATGCTTTCTGTGGTATCTCCACGCTGCCAACCTGCCGCATCCTTTTTTTGCCTTCCTTCTGCTTCTCTAGCAGCTTCTTTTTCCGCGTAATATCGCCGCCGTAGCACTTTGCAAGCACATCTTTGCGCATTGCCTTTATGGTTTCTCTTGCGATTACTTTGCCGCCGACTGCTGCCTGAATCGGGATTTCAAATAAATGCCTTGGGATTTCGTCTTTGAGTTTTTCACACATTTTCCGCCCGCGTTCATAAGCAGAGTCCTTGTGCACAATAAACGAAAGCGCATCCACTTCCTCCTTATTAATTAAGATATCCAGCTTAACCAGCTCGGAACGTTCATAGCCTTTTAAATCATAGTCAAACGAGGCATAACCGCGGGAACGAGATTTTAATGCGTCAAAGAAATCATAAATAATTTCATTTAAAGGCAGTTCATATTTTAACAGCGCTCTTGTTCCCTCGACATATTCCATACCAAGGTAACGCCCTCTGCGCTCTTGGCAAAGTTCCATAATCGCACCGATAAACTCTGTTGTTACCATAATTTCCGCGCTGACAATCGGCTCTTCCATATAATCAATTTCCGCCGGATCGGGCAAATTGGACGGATTGGTCAGCTCGATGACTTCACCGTTTGTTTTATACACTTTATAGATAACACCCGGCGCCGTTGTAACAAGGTCAAGATTATATTCCCGCTCCAAGCGTTCCTGAATAATTTCCAAATGCAAAAGCCCCAAAAATCCACAGCGAAAACCAAAACCCAGAGCGACCGACGTTTCCGGCTCATAAAACAAAGACGCGTCATTTAACTGTAATTTTTCCAATGCGTCGCGCAAATCAGGGTATTTTGCGCCGTCTGCCGGATAAAGCCCACAGTATACCATAGACTGTACTTTTTTGTAACCTGGCAGCGGTTTTTCACAGGGATTTTGCGCGTCCGTCACGGTATCGCCAACTGCGGTATCTTTTACATTTTTAATGGAAGCCGTGAAATAACCTACCATTCCAGCAGATAATTCTTCACACGGAATCAACTGCCCTGCACCGAAATAGCCGACCTCTACCACATCCGCAGTCGCGCCGGTTGCCATCATTTTTACAGTAGTTCCCCTTGCAATCCGCCCCTCCATAATACGACAGAATACAATTACACCTTTGTAAGAATCATAGACAGAATCAAAAATTAACGCCTGCAATGGATTTTTTTCGTCCCCGCGCGGCGCTGGAATTTTATGCACAATCGCTTCTAACACATCCTCAATGCCAACACCATTTTTAGCTGAAATCAGCGGCGCATCCTGCGCTTCAATGCCGATCACATCTTCTATTTCGTTTTTTACCCAATCTGGCTGCGCACTTGGCAAATCAATTTTATTAATAACCGGAAATACATCCAAGTCGTGATCCAATGCCAAATATACGTTTGCCAGTGTCTGCGCTTCTATCCCCTGTGCTGCATCTACCACCAGAATCGCACCATCACAGGCGGCAAGCGCGCGGCTGACCTCATAATTAAAATCCACGTGACCGGGCGTGTCGATTAAATTCAGTATATACTCATTTCCATCCTGCGCTTTGTAGACAGTACGCACTGCCTGTGCTTTAATTGTAATCCCTCGTTCCCGTTCCAAATCCATATTGTCTAAAATCTGATCCTGCATTTCTCTGCTGGTCAGTAGTCCCGTTTTCTCTATAATCCGATCCGCAAGCGTCGATTTTCCATGATCAATATGAGCGACAATGCAGAAATTACGGATTTTGTTCTGTTCTATCTGCGGCATATAGCACCCTCCTTATTTTTCAAATTTCTTCCAACAATGCACCGTTAAACCGCCAAGCACTGCTGCCAGTAACAGCACCCACACAATAACCGGCACTTCTGTGATATCAAAGCATCGGACATCGATCCACATTTGATTAATTGCCTGATTTGCCTCTGTATCAAAGTATTCCATAACAGCTGTTCTTTTCATAACGTCCTCTGGCGGATATTGGGCAAAAAGCTGTCTGTCTGCCTGACTTTTGGCAACGCGGATACCATATGCGCTGTCATTATTCTCACCGCTGAAAAAGTACCCCAAAGGATACAGCATTGTTTCTTCATCCTCATCTTCTGCGCCATAACAGTAATCCAGATAAGAAAACACGGTATTGTCCTCTCCGCCTGCTATTGATGAAGTGTAACCGATATAATACATATTTCGCACAGCATTATCCGGACGCGAAAGAAAATTTACAAACGCTTCCGCTGCGTGCTGTTTTTCTTTATCGCCGGCAATGCCATTCTTTAGCATAACCCAGCCGTCAAACCAAAGATTGGTACATTCCTTAGGAACTGCAAATTTCAGTGCTGCGCCGTCCTGTTCCGCTTCATTCATCGCATAGACTGCATCTCCTGACCACTGGTAATTTGCCACAATTTTCCCTGTTATCATATCTGCCTTGCCGCTATCCGTTTCCAACGAATAGATATTGTCCATCATTTCGGTCAATAGCTGCTGCGCCTGCGCGATGGTTTCCGGACGCACATCATTCATTTGTGCCCCAAGCTGTTCCGCATAGTGTGCATCTGCAATAAACGCTTTATCTGTCAACTGCTCTGCCTTTAAAATGCCAAGCGCAGCAAAATAAGAGTCCCTTACATTGTCTTTTAAGGTCACTTGCCTTTTATATTGCGGATTGTTGAAAACCGCCCAAGTGCCTGCTTCCTCTGCACTAACCTTTTCCGGATTATAAAGGACACCTGTAATCCCCCACATATATCCTGCGGCATATGCTGCCCAGCTTTCACCGTTCATTTCATTTTCTGCAAGCGTTTTCCGAATATATGGCGATACACTGTTAATATAGTAATTGTTTTTGCCATTTTTGTCAAAAAATTCCTGTGAATATGGCATAAGGCGGTCTTCTGCCATTAATTTCATTATCATATATTCCGAAGGGCATACCAAATCATAAGCATCCCCCATATTGAGCTGGTTATACAAATCTTCATTCGTACCAAAGCAGGAATATTCTACATGTACCTCACGTCCATACTGTTCAAAATACCATTTTTCAAAATCTTCATACATTGGATTTTCGCCAAAGATTTCCACGCCATTCTCCAATAAAATGCGCTCCTCCTCGTCCCAGCCGCCTAAATCCATATACTCTTCCCAGTTGCATACACGCAATGTAATACCATTGCTTTTTTCCTTCGCACGCACGATATTTGCATGAGCTATAATAGAAGCCTCGCCTTGCAGTAAACTGCCTAAAATCATTGTAATTGTCAATATCATTGTGACTATATTTTTCATCGATCTGCCTTTTCCTTTGCCTTGCTCTGTCTTTTTTCACTGCTGCTGTCCGCAAAGTTCATAATAACGACCACTGTCAGCACCACTGCAAAAATAATGGTGGAAAGTGCCCAAAGCGCTGTTTTTATTTCCGTCTGTGACCCTTTTGTCGCATTGACCACATATGTACTAATCGTATCAAATGTTGCCGGTTTTGTATAGCTTGTAATAAAATAATCATCAAGGGAAAGCGTAAACGCCAGCATAAACCCCGACCAAACTCCCGGCATAATCTGCGGCAGTACCACTTTACGCAGCGCCGTGGCAGGTGAAGCCCCTAAATCCAGCGCCGCTTCGTACAAACTGCTGTCCATCTGCTTTAGTTTCGGTGCAACAGAAAGATAGACAAACGGCGCCAAAAGCACAACATGCCCCACCACAAGCGGAACAAATGTATTTTTATCCACCCCAAAAACGCCAATTAGTAGAATACAGACGGAAAAGCCCGTTACCACATCTGCATTGACCACCGGAACCTCATTCACTGCACCAATTGCAAGCTTCACCAGTTTCCCAGAATAAAAAGCCCCCACTGCGCCCAGCGTGCCAAGCAGCGTTGCGATAACAGATGCACCGACTGCAAGAAACAGCGTGCCGCCAATCATCTGGGTTAGTTCTGGCTTTGTAAACAATGTCACATAATTCTGTATAGAAAAACCGCGGATTGCACCGATATTTGAGGAATCCGTAAAACTGTAGACCACAAGCATTAATATCGGCAGATACAAGGCAAGCAATACAACGCCCAAAAAGAGCTTACACAATCCTTTTTTCACTTTCGTGTTCACTTCCGCAAAACACCTCCCCTGCTGCCCGTGTCCTCGTCCGTATACTGATTTGTAAACAACGTAAATACCAAAATCACCAACAAAAGCACCAGCGCAATCATAGAACCATTGTGCCAATCATACGCGCTAAAATATGCACCAATCAGACTTCCCATAATATACGTACTATTATAAAGCATATCCAGTACCACATAGTTTGTCATTGCTGGCAGAAATACCATTACAATCCCGCTGATAATCCCTGGCACAGAAAGCGGCAGCGTCACCCGAATAAACACTTGAAATGCATCCGCCCCCAAATCGCACGCTGCCTCCAGTAAACTGTTGTCAAGCTTTAACAGCGTTGTATAAATCGGCAAAATCATAAACGGCAGAAAATCATACGACATCCCAATAATTGTATTCAAAAATGGATAATAGGAAAGATTCCCCTCCAAAATCGTTAGAATCTCCTTTAACGCCGTTATCCGCAACGTAAAATTTATCCACATCGGCATAATAAACAGCAGAAGAATCACCGAGCGGTGCCGAAGCCTGCTCCTTGCCAAAATATAGGCAACAGGATATGCAAACAACAAACAGCAGCAAGTCGTCACCACCGCAATTCCGAAACTATACACAAGCGTTCCAATTGTATTGGGACTTGAAAAAAAGCCCAATAAATTCTCCATTGTAAAACGCCCCTCGCCGTTGGTAAACGCATAATATATGATTACAATTAAAGGCGCAGCCACAAAACACACCAAAAACACCCCATATGGTATGCCAAGCTGCTTCCTTGAAAAACGAAATTTTTCCATCTGCTATCCTCGTAAAACCTATTTTTGTTTTATTTTTTTATAGAAAACTGAAATCTATCCACAGGGATTATTAAACTGACATAATCATCCATATTCCACAAATCTTCGTCATGTACAATAAAGTCTTCATCCTCATCTGTGCGGACAACATAACTGTAATGATCGCCCTTATAAATCATATTAATAATATGCCCCCGCAAAACGCCTGCTTCTTTATCATCGCTCATTGCAATATCATCTGGTTTCACCGACACAATTACTTTTATTTTCTCCACATCAATCTGATCGCCGTGCGCATCCACTAAAATGCCGTCTGTATGAAAAGAAGCGCCTGGTATCAGCCCTGCAATATCACAAGGAAGCGCACCGTCAAGAAACTTTAATTGATAATCCTTTGTAATACTTGTTTCTATGCGGTTTTCCGTCTTCTCCGCCACCATAATGTGAATCCCCTCCGGCTCTATTTGAATCCCCACATTGGCATTTAACTCCGCTTTTTTCGTGGACTGCACCACGATTTCATTTTTTCCGGAAATCACTGTAATTTCATAATGCACCCCTTTAAAAACAACCGAAACGACCCGCCCCTTAATCGTTCCCTGCTCTGGTGCCGTAATAAAAATATCCTCTGGTCGTACCACCGCGTCAATCATTGTACCATCTTCCACATCATCGACGCAAGTAAATTCTGCACCACAAAAGCGCACTCTGCATTTTCCGGTCATAATACCATTAAAAATATTGCTGTCGCCAATAAAATCCGCAACAAACGCATTTTTAGGTTCATTATAAATATCCTCTGGTGTTCCAATTTGCTGAATTCTGCCTTCCGACATTACTACAATTTTATCTGACATTGTAAGCGCTTCCTCTTGATCGTGCGTTACATAGATAAAGGTAATCCCCAGCCTCTCATGCATACTTTTCAATTCCAACTGCATTTCTTTGCGCATTTTCAAATCTAATGCACCTAAAGGCTCGTCCAACAACAGAATCTCTGGCTCATTAACAAGCGCCCGTGCAATCGCAATCCGCTGCTGCTGCCCGCCCGAAAGCGTCTGCACCTTACGGTTTTCAAACCCCTCTAAATCCACCATTTCCAGTGCTTTTTTTACTTTTTTGACAATCTCCTGCTTGGGAAGCTTCTTTAATTTCAGCCCAAACGCAATATTATCAAATATATTTAAGTGCGGGAACAGTGCATACCGCTGAAACACTGTGTTAATTGGTCTTTTATTTGGTGGAAGTTTACGAATATCCTTTCCATTCAGCAAAAGCTCCCCCTCCGTCGGTTCTTCAAAGCCCGCTATCATTCTTAATGTCGTTGTCTTCCCACAGCCGGAAGGCCCCAGAAAGGTTACAAACTCCCCTCGCTGAATGGTCAGGTTAAAATCCTCCACCACACGAAAACCATCATCAAAAGTTCTGCTGATATGTCTTAATTCTATAATGTTCTCCAATGCACTAATCCTGTTGCTAAAAATATATACAAAAGTGTATATACCAGCCTTTCCTTTCCTATATTTTGCCCTTGGTTTTCGGGACTTTACCATTCATAAACGTTAAGATTATCTTATCAAGTTTATCATATCGGCGTATATATTTCCATAAAAAATGACAGGATTTTTAAAAATGTTTTCGGAAAAGTATAGGAAAAAATTTTTCTATCAGCCATAAGCGACAACCATTTACATTTTTTCCCAAAAAAAGATACAAATAATTCTTTTTGTAGTATAATAAAAACATAAACAAAATACAACACTATTATACTTCAAACGTTAAAATATTGTTTATGCGTGCACCTAAAAACCAAGGAACTGTTAAGAAATTACTTGTGGCAAGAAATTGTTATATGTAATTTATTAACAATTCCTAATAAAAGAATCAGGAGGATACTATGGAAAAATACGCACATACCACAGATGACGGAAGACAACAGCCACTGATTGCGCATCTAACAGGAACCGCAGGGCTTGCAGAACAATATGCTGTCGATCTATTTAAGCCCCTTGCACACGCAATCGGCTTGGCACATGATATTGGGAAATATGCCATTGCATTTCAAAATAGACTTGCAGGCAGCAAAGTACCTTTTGAACATTCTGCCTGCGGCGCAATTGAATACCGCAAACTTTTTGAACAAAGCCCAAATGCACCCCTTGCGCCTTTATTTGCATACTGCATTGCCTGTCATCATACAGGCTTGCAGGACGGAGGTTCCGGATCGAAAGAAGGAACCATGCCCTATCGCATTGCGAAAAAACGCGAGAATCAATATGTTGGTGATTGCGATTATAGTGCATACAAAGATGCTGTTACACTTGAAATACCAGATTTTACTGCACTTATGAAACACTTACATGATATGCATACAGCACAAGATCTTGTTGAATTGTATGCATTTTTCACGCGATATTTATTTTCTTGTCTTATCGATGCTGATTATATTAATACAGAAAAATTTTGCAAACCCGAAATCTGCCGCAAACAGACAGCAGACTTTCAAACAGCAGGCCGTCTGCTATCGCAAGAATTATCTAATCTGCCTTCCGATACGCCGCTTCGAGCAGCACGTACAAGGATTCAAAATCAAGCATACCAAAATGCCAACGAAAACGCTAAAATCCATATTTTAAATATGCCTACCGGAAGTGGAAAAACTTATTGCAGTTTAAAACTAGCCTTAGATAAAGTCATGTCTGACAAGCACAAAAAACGAATTATTTACGTAATACCATATACCGGTATTATAGACCAGACTGCCAAAAAATTCCACGATCTCTTTAAAGATATTGTTCCTATTTTACAGCATCATTCCAATTTTACCTTTGAACCGGCAAACGGTGACGAGGACAAAACCACTATGGAACGTTTGAAACTTGCCAGTGAAAATTGGGATTCACCTATGATTATTACAACTGCTGTGCAATTTTTTGAATCGGTATGCCATTATCGGAAATCATCATTGCGGAAACTGCACAATATGGCAGACTCCATAATTGTTTTTGACGAAATTCACACCCTTCCAACCGACTGCTTACAGCCATGTATGAGCGCAGTCGGATATATTACAAAATATCTAAATTCCGAAGCTATTTTCCTGTCTGCAACAATGCCGGATTACACCAAACTATTTGAAGCCTATGCGCCAGACTGCCCTGTTGTACATTTAATCAAGGATACTTCTGACTTTACATACTTTAAAAATGTACAGTTTGCAAATCTGGGAAAATGCGCTTATGAAACAATTGCCGAAAAAGCCGCACAATGCTCAAATAGTTTAATTATTGTAAACTCCAAAAAGTCCGCACGGGAACTGTACAAAATTATCACAGGCAAAAAATACCACCTTTCCACACTGATGACGCCTGTTGATCGGGAACAAATTATAAAAAAAATAACAGACGACTTAAAAGCCACAATACCGATTACCGTAGTTTCCACTTCCTTAATTGAGGCAGGCATTGATTTGGATTTTGCAGTAGTTTTCCGTGAATTAAACGGGTTAGACAGTATTTTACAGGCAGCAGGAAGATGCAACCGCGAAGGAAGACGAGCTTTTGGATCTGTTTATATTTTTGAACAGGAAAACCTTGCACCTTCTAAAGATATGCGTATCAATACAACGAAACGACTTTTGGAACAGTTTTCGGATATTGCCGCAAAAGAATGCATTGAACAGTATTATAATGAAATCTTCTATTTTAATAAGGAAAAAATTGAAGAAAATAGTATTGCAAATGGCGTGGAGCGCCCTGATGAAATCCCCTTTATGACATTCGCAAAAAAATTTCAGTTAATTCAAGATAATTCTATTGGTGTTGTTATCAATCAAGATGAAACCAGCAATCAACTTCTTGAACGCCTAAAAAATGGGAATCACTCGGTTCTGCGAAGCCTGCAGCAGTATACTGTGCCATTAAAATATAATTTTAGCGAAAACTGCGAGTTTCAAACGGCATTCCGCAAAGGGATTATTGAAGATTATAATACAGGTGTTTTTGTCTTAAATAATAACCAATATTATAATGAAGAATATGGATTGGATGTTGAAATGTATTTGGATACAGTTTTAACGTGAATACGCACCAAGCACTCGCCAGATATGCTGACAATCTTCCTCTAAATTGCTGTGTGCAAATACTGACAACCGATAAGATTTTCCAATTTCTGCACAGCCCATATTGTATAAGTAGATAATATGGGCTGTGTAGATAGGAAAGTCGAATCGTTCGTGAATTTAACAAAGGAAAGCTCCTCAAAAATAAATCTGTGGAGCTTCCCTTTCTTCCTTATATAATACAATAATTATTTCAACTCACAGATTTTTACAAATCTGACTTTATATGTTTTTATTTTAACCAATTTTAATTATGTTGCAATATCTTTTTTCAAAATTTACAAGTGTGTAATATCACAAAAAAAATTAGTAATTTTGTATATTGATCCATAAGACAAATTATGATATTATTTGACAAT
>ERZ778516.2063-NODE-2063-length-14083-cov-3.846022_pt1 | contig 14083 bp, 12 predicted proteins | sample MGYA00510342_ERZ778516 | MGnify/ENA primary metagenome ERZ778516 (study PRJEB29527, sample SAMN07138961) | mouse gut metagenome | material: feces | host: mouse | place: China:Nanjing | collected 2016-01-25 ...
CGGCAAAAGACCCGCTCAGACGGTGTCGAATGGTTGTGAATACGGGTTCTAAAATATAGGTTCAAATGGCGGCGATAAAGTCAAATCCTTGCAGCATGGGGCATACAATGACCCATAAAAAGATTGTGTAATTATAAATTCTAATTCATCCTCTTTTTTACAATTTATTTTACAATTTTCAATTTAGGAAAAAGTGTAAGAGACATTGCGTTGCACTTTAAAATGTGCTAAAATAAGGATAAAATGTGCGATGTATTCCCTAAAACCAGTGGACGGGTTATGGAAGCAGGCCTTTTTTGATGGGCCTGTGAGCGGGCGGTAGAGAGGGAACATCTACAGAGTTTTTTCAGCGGGAGCGATTCGATGAGCGATTTGCAGCGTTTGGAAACAGTACTGGACCAGATTACCAATAGTATCATTTATGCTGTCCGGCAGGATACCCATGAAATCCTCTACTTTAACGCACAGGCTAAAAAGATGGCGCCGCAGATCGAGCGGGGCCGTATCTGTCAGGAGCTATGGGCGGAAACCTGTAAGGACTGTCCGCTCGAGAAGATCGGCGAAAAGGACAGACATGTTGTCCAGGGCTACAACAGCCCGTTTGGCGGCAAGGTCGATTTTTCGGCCACCCGTATCACCTGGGGCGAAGATATTCCGGCTTTTATGGTTGTCATTGACCCGCGTCGGATGACCAAGGAGCAGCAGAAATCGGAATTTGAGCTTCAGAGGACATTTGCTGCGATCTCGCAGGTGTATGAGATGATCGTCTCGATCAACCTGACGCAGAACACCTACTCGATCGCCGGGGCGGAAGGGCTTCGCTCCAAACGTGAGATCGCGCCCGAGGGAGATTTCGGGCGGTGGGTGTCATATGTAAAAGAGCGTATTCGTCCGAATTTCCGGGAGAATTTTACCACGATGTTCCAGAGGGAACGGTTGCTTGAGCTTTATCGCGCAGGGGATGCAGGTCCTTATATGGAATGCATCGAGATCGTCGAGGACGGGACCGACCGATGGGTGATGCTCCGGGTGGTTTGGATGGATAATCCTTATGATGACGATGTTCTGGCTGTGGTGCTCTGCCGCAGTATCAACCGGGCAAAGCTGGCTGAAGAACGGCTCAAGGAGCATGAGCAGCTTGAACAGAAGCGAAGCCATTATCGGGTGGCGGTTGAGAGCACGCAGGACATCATGTTTGAATACATACTGGCAAAGGACACCTTTGTTGCCTATGAACCGCAATGGAAAGATGGCATGAAAACGATCAGCCGGGTCGAGCTTTCCAGCTTTCTCAGCCAGATGCAGGAGTATGGTCTGGTCCATCCAGAGTATGAGCAGCAGTTCCGGGATATGCTGAACGGCGGGGTAGTCGGGCAGTTCGAGGTTAAGATGCGTTCACCTACCATGGATGACTTCCACTGGTTCCGGATCAGCGGAGAGGCGATCTACGGGGACGGCGAGATCGTCATGATGGTTGGTACTCTGCGGGACATCAATGAATACAAAGTGATGGAGGAGCGCCGCCGGGATCTGGAGCAGGTTTGCAGCTTCACTGTGAGCCGGGACTACAACCTGGTCGCGACCCTTGATATGAAAACCGGCCTGTATGAGATCAGCTTCACCACCCTGCGTTCGGAGGTGTTCGGGGTTTCTCATTCCGGGGTCTATCAGACCGCTCTGGATACAATCGCGCAATACGCGCTCTATCCGGCAGACCGGGAGGAATTCTCCGAAAAACTCAGTGTCCATTCTCTTTCCTCCCTGCTCGAAAACGAGAAGGGGAAGGAAAAACGGTTTTATTTCCGTATCCGGGGAAATGACGGGGCCTATAGCTGGCGGTGCGTCCGGTATGTTTATCTGGACCAGTTCAGCCACAAGGTGCTCTTTACTGTGCAGGACGTGCAGGAAGCCCGGGAGGCTAAAGATAAGGAAATGATGGCCACCCAGATGTTCGTGGCTGCGGTCAGGGGGCTTTACGACATTATCTTCGAGGCCAATCTTACGACCGATGCCCTCTATGAGCTTCGGTATAGCGACGAGGGAATCATCCGCCATCTGGTTCAAAAGAATCTGCGTGAGATCCTGGCCGAACGGGAGCGGTCGTTAATCCATCCGGATCATCAGGAACGGTACCGCAGCTGCATGGACATCGACCAGATGCCTCGAAAGCTGGAAGAGCAGCCGCACATCTATTTTGAGGTGCTGCGCAGAAGCAACAGCGGGGCCTACCACTGGGTTGCGATCCAGATTCAGCGTCTGGTGCAGGATAGCGACAATTACCGGGTTCTAATCTATATGAGGGACATCGACGCCACCCGCCGCGAAGATGAGCGAACCCGCCAGGCGCTGCGGGATGCATTGCTGCTTGCAGAGAATGCCAACCACGCCAAGACAGACTTTATCTCCCGCATGTCGCATGATATCCGTACCCCGATGAACGCAATCATCGGCATGTCGGCGATCGCCCGGGCCAATCTGGATGACCCGGAAAAGATTTCTGACTGCCTGAACAAAATCGGAATTTCGGCAAAATTCCTGCTTTCACTCATCAATGACATCCTGGATATGTCCAAAATCGAGAGCGGCAAGGTCCGGATTTCCCAGCGGGAATTCCACCTGCGGAATATGGTGCAGGACATCTCCGCGGTGATCTACCCGCAGACGGTGGAACACGGCCTTGCGTTCGACCTCCAGATCGACCAGTCGGTTCCGGCGGTCTGCATCGGGGATGAGCTGCGGCTCAACCAGATTCTGATGAACCTGCTCGGCAATGCTCTGAAGTATACGCTTCAGGGTCGGATTTCGTTTTTTGTGGAGCTGGCCGGTACGCAGGATTCTCGCGCGCTTCTCCGGTTCCGGGTGGAGGATACCGGCATCGGGATGAGTGAAGAATTCCAACGGAAGATTTTTGAACCGTTCGAACAGGAGGTTCAGGAGAGCGGGAAGGTGTTCGAGGGCACAGGGCTTGGTATGACGATCACCAAAAACCTCGTCCAGCTGATGGGCGGAAAAATCTGGGTGGAGAGCGAACGGGACAAGGGCAGCCGGTTCACTGTCGAACTCCCGCTCGAGATCGCCAAGAACAGCCTCGAATGCGCCGCATACACCGGAGAGGAAAACCTGAAAACGCTCCGGGTGCTGATCGCAGACGACGATACGATCGCCTGTGAACATCTCCAGACCATTCTGAATACCTTCGGGATCCGGGCCCATTGTGTCAGTTCAGGCACCGATGCGGTCCAGGAGATCCAGCAGGCGCGGCAAGACGGGAAACCGTATGATGTTGCATTTATTGACTGGCGGATGCCCGGGATAGACGGGATTGAAGCGGTACGGCAGATTCGCAGGGATGAAAACGCCCATACCCTGCTGATTGTCATGTCCGCTTACGACTGGGCTTCGATTGAGTATGAAGCCCGCACCGGCGGGGTCGACGAGTTTGTCAACAAACCGGTTTTCCCTGAAAATATCCGTTGGGTGCTGACCAAGGCACTTCGGGAAGACCCGAACTCTCTGCGCAAGCAGGCGGAGCCGGAATATCAGTTCAACGGTGAACAGATACTGCTGGTCGAGGACAATGAGATCAACCTCGAGATCGCCAAAACGCTGCTCGAGATGAAAAATCTGAAAGTAGATGCCGCCCGCAACGGTCTGGAAGCGGTCGAGCTGTTCCGTGATTCTCCGCCGGGATATTACAGAGTCATCCTTATGGACATCCGGATGCCGGTAATGGACGGAACCACAGCAACCCGGGAAATCCGTTCGATGGACAAAGCGGATGCCCAGACCGTACCGATTGTGGCGATGACAGCGAATGTCTTTGAAAAGGATGAGGAAACCGCTGAACAGATCGGGATGAACGGCTATCTGATTAAGCCGATTGATACAAAAGCCCTTTACCGGAGCATCCACCAGCTCCTTTATCAGGGCGTTGAGAAGCTGTTTTCTTAAAAATTTACATATGGGCATAGGAAAGGAGAAACAGGGCCATGCAGTTTGCAGAGCTTCTTTCGGAAATGGGGATTAATGAAGCCGAAACACTAGAGCGGTTTGGCGGTATCCAGATGCTGCTGGAAAAGATGTTGAAAAATTTTCTCGATGACCAAAACTTTGCCGGACTGAAAGAGGCAGTAGAACAGGGGGATGCAGAGGCTGCGGAACACGCTGCCCATACGCTCAAGGGGATGTGCGGCAACCTTGGAATGGCTGAATTAAGCCGGCTTAACGCGGATTTTGTTGACCGGCTGCGCGGCGGAGACGCCAGCGGGATGAAAGAGGACCTCGCCGGGATCGCCAGGGAATATGAGCGTATCGTGGGACTTTTGAAATCATATTACAAGGTATAGTCGGGACAGCGTGGAGGAGACGCACTGGCCGGAACAGGAGGGAAAGATGGAGCAGGATAAAAAGATACTGATCGTGGATGATTCCAAGATGAGCAGGGTAATTCTGAAAAAGCTTTTCGAGGAAGAATACGAGATCCTGGAAGCGGAAGATGGCAGGGTGGCGCTGGATATTCTGGAAGAGGAGTACCATTCGATAGCGGTCGTGTTGCTGGATAACATCATGCCCGAGATGAACGGGATTGATGTTCTCCGCAAGATCGCGGGAAAATATAAATACCATAATATTCCAGTCGTCATGATTACCGCAGAAACGAGCGAACGGCTCGGTATCGAGGTTTACCGTCTTGGCATCGCCGACCTGATCTCCAAGCCCTTCAATCAGGAGCTGGTCAAACGGCGTGTCCAGAATATCATTGAGCTTTATGACTACCGCTGCGAGCTGGAATGGACAATCGCCGAGCAGATCAACGAGATTGAGGAGCAGTCCCGCAAACTGCGCCGGTCCAACCAGTTCTTCATTGACACATTGAGCACAGCGGTAGAGTTCCGCAGCAGCGAATCGGGCGAGCATATCTCGCGGATACGCAATGTCACCCAGCTGCTTTTGGAAGCGCTGGGGCAGCAGGAAGCGCAGTACCGCTTCAACAGCGATATGATCGAGATTATCAGCAACGCGGCTGCCATGCATGACATCGGGAAAATCGCGATCCCCGACGCGATCCTCAATAAACCCGGACGTTTGACCCCCGAGGAGTTCGAGCTGATGAAAAGCCATACAACAAGGGGCTGCGAAATCCTCGAAAAGCTCTCGTCGGTGCAGCTCGAGGAGTACTATCGGTTTAGCTACGACATCTGCCGCTACCATCATGAGCGGTGGGACGGCAACGGATACCCTGACCACCTCAAAGGCAGCGACATTCCGATCTGGGCGCAGGTGGTATCAGTTGCAGATGTTTACGACGCGCTGGTGAGCAAGCGGGTTTATAAACCTGCGTTCAGCCATCAAACAGCGGTTGACATGATCCTCAATGGGGAATGCGGCATCTTTAACCCGATGCTGATGAGCATTCTAAGCCTGATTGCCCCGCAGCTTGAAAAGTTCTACACCGGAAACGTGCTGCCGGCAGACGAGCCATTTGAGTTCAGGTAAGCAGAAACGCGAAGGAGGGAACATCTGTCCCCTCCTTCGTATTTTCCGCAAGAGCATCTTCATGAGAGAGCGGAGGAATTTTGATGAAATATCCTAACAATTCTATTCTGGTGGTGGGGCAGGCGAAGCCCAGCCGGGATGACGCAATCTATATGACACATGGGGAATTCTACATCAGCTTGGTGGTGGAGCGGGATTCCGGGTGGATTCTGGATGTCGAATGCAACACGATCCTTTCGGTGACGAGCGATTTTGTGGCATCCATGTTCGTGGGTAAGAACCTCAAAACCGACCTTCAGGTGCTCGAAGCAGAGATCCGCAGCCGGTACTTTGCGCTGACCCAGAAGCCGCTGATTGCCTGCATGAAGGATGCCTACCACCGTTATATAGCGGTAACAGGGGAAAATTGAGGAACCGTTTCCATCTATATTGAAAGATAGGGCTTTTTACAAAGAAAAAGCCCTATCTTTGTTGTTTTCAAAGCGGCAGTTCATCCCCAAAAAGAGGTTCCCCGCTGCGAGACCCGGTAAGGATGCCGCTCTGTGCCATTTTTTAACAGGCGTATCTCTGGATACGGAACAACCACAGGACAATCAAAGAGGTGGCTTTTTTGTCAAAAGCCACCTCCGATGATAACGGATGTCAAAGGATCACTGCAATCCCTATGCGCTGGAAAGGATTGAGAGAGCCCTTTTATACAGAACAGAATTCTCAGGCGAACAGCGAGATGATGAACAGCAGGATGATGATCGTGATACCCATTGCGGCAGTCATACCGGTCTGGCATTTGTAAGCATCCTCTGTCTTCATGTCGGAGAACTGGGAGACAACCCAGAAATAGGAGTCGTTTGCGTGGGAAGCGACCATCGAACCAGCACCAATCGCCAGTACCACCAGCACCTTTGCAACCGGCGAGGTATAGCCCATCGTTTCCATCAGAGGGGCCATCATGCCCGCGGTGGTAATCATCGCGACGGTAGAAGCACCCATCGCCAGTTTGAGGATCATTGCGATAACAAACGGGATGACAACGCCCAGACCGGAATTGACCAGCCCACCCACCGAGTCGGCGATTGGCAGGAGCTTCAGGATTGCGGCAAACGAGCTGCCTGCACCGGTGATTGCCAGAATCCCGGCAGAATCGGTGACACCCTGTGTAACCCAGTCGAGGGTCTTGCTTTTCTCGCTCTGCGGGATCAGCGTCATGGCCAGGAACACGCCCAGCAGAAGTGCGACCACCGGGTTACCGATAAACATGACGATCTGGTAAGCGACACCCTCACCAAGCGGTTTGCTGGGGAAATCGACGATCGAGGCAATCGCGATCAGGATAATCGGGAGCAGGATCGGAGAGAAGCTATGCAGCGCGCCGGGCAGTTTGCCGTATTTCTGCTGCAATTCTTCCAGTGTATACTCGGAATTCGCAGGGATTTCGACCTTGCTGGAAACCACTTTCGCCCAGATAATCGCTACTGCCACCGCAGGGATCGAGACGATCAGCCCGATCAGGATGGTCAGTCCCAAGTCCGCATTCAAGGTACCTGCCATCGCGATGGGGCCCGGTGTCGGGGGAACCAGGCAGTGTGTGGCGTACAGGCCGCCGGAGAGCGCGGTCGCCATCACAGCCAGCGAGATGTTGGACTGCTGTGCCAGCGCGCGGCTGATCGGGGACAGAACCACGAATCCGGAATCGCAGAATACGGGGATACCGGTGACATAGCCCATTGCACCCATTGCAAGGACGCTGTTCTTTTTGCCGACGATGTTCAGAATCGCGTTTGCCATGGTGAGCGCTGCGCCGGTTTTCTCCAGGATGGTACCGATAATTGTGCCGCAAAGGATAACAATACCGATACTTGTCATGATGCTTCCGAAGCCGCCTTTGACCTCATTGACAACCTTGGTGGGCGTAATCTCGGATTCCGGGAAGATCGCCCCCCAGATCAGGCCAACTGCAAGCGCAACCACCAGCATGACGACAAACGGATGCATTTTCAGTTTTGAGATAGCGATGACCATCGCTACCACCGACAGGATGATAAGCGCGAACAAGAAGAATGTTTGCATGTCTACTCCTCCTTTTATTGCAAGGCTCGAAGGCCCTGTTTACGTTTATAATGTTCCAAAAGCAGCCGGACCAGATATTCCTGCTGAAAGCTGGTGCAGCCGGCAAGTCCCAGCGCTTCCAGGAGCCTGTGCACCCGGTATTGCAGGGTATTTTTATGGATAAACAGCGCGGCAGCAGCCTTGGATACGCTCCGGTCGTTGTCGTAGTACCCCTGCGCTGTTTTCATCAGTACCTCCTGCTCACGGCTGGGAAAGGCGGCATTCAGCTTCTGATAAAAACTGTCGATGAACTCCGCTTCAGTGACCGCGGTATGATAAAGTATGTAATGGCATCGGGTGTCCAGCTCCCGGATGTCGTTGAACGGCTTCGAGGAGGTCAGGTCCAGAATCACAAGCTGCTCGTAAGAGCTGTGGACATCCCATAAGGTTTTGCAGGGTTCTCCCAGGCAAACGCGGTACGGAACACCGTCCCAACCGTCCAGCTGGCGCACAGCCTCGTCCAGAGCAGGGTTGCCATGGCTGCATAACAGCACGATCCGATCCTCCACAATCCCCCAGACATCCCGGTTCGACCGCAGAACCCCGCGGGAAAGCAGCCAGTTGATTAAAGATTCCTGCCTCTGCTCCAGCATAGCTCTGGCGGGCGGCGAGATAATCGCTACCGTCAGCGGCAGTTCAAGATGGATCCGCAGCGATTCGAGCAGCGCTTTCGCATCCGCAAGCGCTGTATCCGTCGGGGCGAGCAGGTTCTGCAACAGCCGCCCCCGCAGCCCCTGTTCCGCCAGATGCGGAATGGTCATCGCTTCGAGCTGGTAGTATTTAGCGGCATACAGTTCCAAAAGCGGCGCCAGATATTGCAGCTCCTGCTGGGTACCAAAGATACCGACTGCGCCGATTACCGAGCCGTTCACGCGCAGAGGCATGTTATAGCCCTCTCTTGCGCCGGGATACTGCCCGAGCTGGTCCTTCCGGATGATGACCTGCCGGCCGGTTTCAATGGCTTCTTTCGCGCCCTGATGGAAGCTGCCGACCCGTTCCTTTTCGGTGGAAGCAACGATCGTCCCATTCACATCCATAATGTTGACGGTACGCCCGCCCAACAGCCCGGAGGAAACCTCTACCAGCTCCTTGGCGACCTTCTCAATCAGCATGGGCGGCCCTCTCGCCTCATCTCAGAAAAACGCAGTCACCGGAGCCCATATGGCAGCTCTGAACCGCTGTATTGCCGCGGACCGCGCATTCCGCCCGCTCCCCCGAACAATGGCTTAACCCCAGAATTTCCAGCCCCATCTCCTGCAAACGTGAGATGGTGGAATCAATGCGGGCGCTCTCGGCTTCCTTGAGATGGGTGCCGCCAAAAACAGCGTAAACCGGTTTTCCGAGGGCCTGATGGACATGCTCGATCATATTCAGGATGCCGGGATGCGAGCAGCCCACCAGAACTGCCAGCCTGCCGTCGACCTCCAATGCCATGCAGATTTCATCCTCAAAGGCATCCGGGACAAACCCGTCCCCGACCTGCCGGACAAAGCGCTGCGGGATCGTTTCAAGCGCATGGGTCCGCGGGAACCCGCCCACCAGATGGACGCCGGGGAATATCTCGACCACCCCGGAAACCTCCCTGTGGCAGATCGCGTGCTCCTCCAGAAACCCCTCGGAAAACCCTGCGGACAGGTCGGTATAGCGCAGGCCGTCACAGGCGAATTTTTCCTCGAAAAAGCAGGGGCCGGTATAGAGCAGCCGGCTGCCGCCGCCCAGCTCCACCAGGGAGCGGAACCCTGCCGCATGGTCGTAGTGGCTGTGGCTCAAAACCACAGCGTCCAGATTGCGCACGCTCCGGCCGAGCCTTTGCGCGTTAACCCAGGGATTCGGCCCGGCGCCGCAGTCAAAAAGAATCCGGCAGCCCTCCCGTTCCACAAGGTAGGACAGGCCATGCTCGTGAACCAGCGCTCTGTGTTCCGAAGGCTCGTTGTCCATCAGGGCTGTGATACGTACCATTCCAAAACCACCCACTCTCTGAAATATTTATTGAATATTGCCATGAAACATTCGATTCCTCATATTTTATGTAGATATTATAGCCTATATTTCTCCAAAATGGAATACCCTTTGTTTGGTTTACAGACTAAAATATTACAAAATTTTGAACGCTGCTTTGTGCTGGAGATAAAAAACCACTGCTCTGCTGGAAATCCTTGCAATTCCGGGACAGCCTGTATATAATTGAGAAAAACGCAGGAGGGGATTTTGGATGATTCGCGCATTTTGGAAGAGCAAACTGGCGGTTGGTGCCGTAATGGTGGTCTGCCTGGGGCTGGCTGTGGCGGTCTGGCTGCGGGACCGGGAATATCCCGTTTACATTCCCGCGATCGCTTCACTGCTCCTGCTCGGCATCGGATATTTTGCCGGACGGCTGCTGGGAAACCTCGTGGCCGGAACCCAGAACACCCGCTGTCTGGGCCTGCTGCATCTGGACCTTGATCCACAGGCTTTTCTGGCAGAATACAAGCAGATTCCGGGGCGGCTGAATCCCAACAGCCGGGATTTCCCGATCGCCAGCGCCTGCCTGGCAGACGGATATGCCGCAGCCGGGGAGTTCGATCAGGCCATCGAGACCCTGTGCGGGGCTTTCCGGAATGTGAAGAAGGGCGATCAGGCGCTTCGGGCTTTATATTATAACAATCTGTGCGGCTACGCCCTTTCCAAGGAGGACCTGGTGTTGGCCCGTCAGGCGGAGCAAAAACTGGAACAGATCGTGAAAGACTGCCGCGATTCCAAGCCTGCCCTCTCAGAAAATATGGCGCTGAACCTGCGGATTCACCAGAACCGGCGGGTCTGTCTGGAGGGCGGCAGGGTGGAAACCAGCTGGCTGGAGGAACAGCTCCCGCAGTCAACCTACCGGATGCGGCGGCTGGACCTTCTCCAGCTTCTGGCCATGTGGTGCCTGCGGAGCGGCAAAAAACAGGCTGCACAGGACTATCTGCTGCGTCTGCGGCAGGAGGCGGGGAAAACTTGGTACGGTTCCTGGGCTGCAGAGCGGCAGCTGGCTTCTGACGAGCCGCGCAGCTAAGCCATGAAATGGATTCCGGACCGCTCTGCTTGAATTTTGCCCGCATACGTGGTATAGTCAAAGAACCTGAAAGGGATCGTCTGCTTTTGTGGCTTTATCAGGGGATTTTTCATCCGCCTCCCCTTTTGGCCAGCTCACCTGTCAGGCCAGGGCCAAAGCCGACGGGCCTTTTTACCTTTCTATATGTGATCTTTTGGAGGATTTGATATGTCGTATCAGGAACAGCTTGCTCTCTGGCTTGCAAAGGCTGGGGAGGACCCCGATCTGATTCAGGAGCTGGAGCAGATCAAATCAGATGCCGGGCAGGTTTCCGACCGGTTTTACCGCAATCTGGAGTTCGGCACCGGCGGATTGCGGGGCGTCATCGGTGCGGGGACCAACCGCATGAATCTCTATACGGTCCGGCGGGCCACACAGGGGCTGGCGGACTATCTCAACGCATCCGGCCTGCCAAAGTCTGTGGCTATCGCACACGACAGCCGCATCAAGGGGGAACTGTTTGCCCGGGAAACCGCCCGGGTGCTCGCCGCCAACGGTATCACAGCCTTCCTCTATCCCCGGCTGGAGCCTACGCCGGCCTTGAGCTGGGCGGTCCGGTATCTGGGCTGTGGGGCTGGTGTGTGCATCACCGCCAGCCACAACCCCGCCCGTTACAACGGATATAAGGTCTACGGCGCGGACGGCTGCCAGATCACGCCGGAGGCTGCCGGCCAGGTGTTGGCCGCCATTGAGGGAATCGACTGTTTCGATGGTGTCCGCCTAGTGGATTTTGAGGAATCCCTACAGGCGGGGAGCATCCAGTATATCCCGGACGCCTGCCTGGATGCCTTTGTGGACGCGGTGCTGGCTCTGCGCCCCGGCAACGACGTTTCCGACCTGAAACTGGTCTATACTCCGCTGAACGGCACCGGGCTGGAGCCGGTCAAAAAGCTGCTGGCCAAAATGGGAGTCCGGGACGTAACTGTTGTTCCGGAGCAGGAGCTGCCCGACGGGAATTTCCCGACCTGCCCCTATCCAAATCCGGAGATCCGGGAGGCCATGGAACGGGGGCTTGCCCTCTGTGAGCGGGTGCAGCCTGACCTGCTGCTGGGCACCGATCCGGACTGCGACCGGATGGGAGCGGCAGTCCCGGATGGCAGCGGTGGATACCGGCTCATTAACGGGAACGAAATGGGCATCCTTCTTTTTGACTACCTCTGCCGCACCCGGATCGAAAAAGGAACAATGCCTGAAAACCCGGTGGCGGTGACCACCATTGTCTCGACCGACATGGCCACGCCGGTGGCAGCGGCCTACGGTGTGGAGCTGCGCCGGATGCTGACCGGCTTCAAATACATAGGCGAGCAGATCGGTCTGCTGGAAGCCGCAGGGGAAGCCGACCGCTATCTCTTTGGATTTGAGGAGAGCTATGGGTATCTTTCCGGGGCGCACGTCCGGGACAAGGACGGGGTGAACGCGGTGATGCTTGCCTGTGAATGTGCGGCATGGTACCGGGGGCAGCAGATGACTCTGCTGGACGCGCTCCATGCACTCTATCAGAAATTTGGATTTTATCAGAACAGCCTGTTGAGCTGGGCCTTTGAAGGGCAGGATGGGATGCGGGAGATGAAATCCCTGATGGACTCTCTGCGCACAGCTCCGCCCGCCGAAATCGCCGGACAGAAGGTCCTCCATCTGGTGGATTATCAAAACGATCCCACCGGGCTGATTCCTTCGGACGTGCTCGAATTCCGGCTCTCCGGGGATACCAAACTGATCGTTCGGCCCTCGGGCACAGAACCGAAACTGAAACTCTACCTCTCTGTCCGGGGTGAAAGCGAGGCGGAATCTCTGGCGGCACTGGACGCGCTGACCGCCGGGGCAGCCGCACTTGTGGGAAAACAGGGATGAAGGAGGCCCCCGTCTATGTTGGCGGGTTTGTCGGAAAGGAAAATCCACTATGGAACGTCTTCAGATTCGAAATGAGACAGAAAAAGATTACGCCATTGTAGAACAGATCACGCGGGAAGCATTCTGGAACCTGTATGTACCGGGATGCGAGGAACACTATCTGGCGCATATTCTGCGGGGACATGCGGACTTTGTTCCGGAGCTGGATTTTGTCGCCGAGCTGGACGGTCAGGTGATCGGGAATGTGATGTATACCAAATCCACCCTGACCAGCCAGTTGGGCAGGAAAAAACAGATTCTGACGTTCGGCCCGGTCTGCATCCATCCGGACTTCCAGCGCAAAGGGTACGGAAAGGCTCTGTTAGAGCATTCGTTTTGCAAGGCGCTGGAACTTGGTTATGACCTGATTGTCATTTTTGGCAATCCCGGCAACTATGTCGGCCTCGGTTTCAAAAGCTGTAAAAAATACAACATCTGCATGGAGGGCGGCGTATACCCGTCTGCCATGCTGGCGAAAGAGCTGAAGCCGGGCGCGCTCTCTGTAGAAGAGGGGCCATGGACCTATTCCGACAGCCCGGCCTATCACAGCGTCGACAGCGCGGAGGCGGAGCGGTTCGACCAACAATTTGCACCCAAAGAAAAACGGTATCAGGCTTCTCAGGAAGAATTTTATATTCACAGCCATTCTTTTATACAGTGAAGCCAGCCATCAGACAGCCAACCACCAAAAAACAGTTCAAAGGAGCCTGTCAATGAAAATGGAAGTTGCAAACTTAACCCCGCAAATTGCTGTGGCAAGCAAGAGAACAGCAGTAAGCATGCGCAATATCCACGAAGCCATAGGCGAGATGTGTGGGAAACTTTTGGCGTATTTATCCGAACAGGGCAAAGAGATGTCCGGACCTCCATATCTGAAATATACGAATATGAAGCCTGACTTTTCCGAATTTGATATTGAGTGGGGATTTCCTGTTGCAGACCCTGTCCCGGACTTTGGCGAGTTTTACATGACCAAAACATACGGGGGGAAAGCCATCCTCATGACGCATAAAGGCCCATACCCCACGCTCGAAAGGGCATACTCCGCAATTATGGCATATGAAAAGGAACATTCGCTGGAGAATACCGGGGTTTCCTACGAGATTTATTTAAACGATGCCGACAAAACACCCGCGGAGGAGCTGCTTACGCAAATCGTCTATCCCATCCGTTAGAGCCAAGTTTTAAGAATCCTATCTGCTATCTATAAAACCAAAAGTTTTGTCCATCTTTGTTTTGGCCTAAGAGCCGGTGCTCCGCGCCGGTTGGCCTTTACGCGCCGCAGAGGCGGTAGTCAAATGCGCTGAGGGGCGGAGTCTCCGCCGTTGATCTTGAGACAGAAAGAGAGGGGCTCCCATGCCACAAAAACAAAAGGGTATCCTTCTGATGATCCTGTCGGCATTTTTGCTGTCGGTAATGTCGGTGGCAATCCGCTGCATCAACGAGATTCCTGTCATGGAGCAGATGTTTTTCCGAAATCTGTTCAATGCCCTCGTCGCCTGGGTGATTCTCCGCAAAACC
>ERZ778516.2064-NODE-2064-length-14072-cov-5.450239_pt1 | contig 14072 bp, 13 predicted proteins | sample MGYA00510342_ERZ778516 | MGnify/ENA primary metagenome ERZ778516 (study PRJEB29527, sample SAMN07138961) | mouse gut metagenome | material: feces | host: mouse | place: China:Nanjing | collected 2016-01-25 ...
CCCCAAAAATTCCAACCGCAGCATAAACCACAGAATTGACAAAACGCGTACAGGGATTGGTCAAAGCAGAATAAAATTGTGCTTTGACACCACAGGTATACAGCCGACCATTGATTTCTTCAAAGACATTCTGTGCACGGTCTTCATAGTGAAATGCCTTTACAATCTTTTGATTTCCTATCATTTCCTCAATATAGCCGCCGAGTTCTCCCCTGGTGCGAGATTGTTCTTGAAATTGCTTATGGGTGCGTTTTCCAATAAAAGAAGCAACAAATAAAGATAGTGGTGTAATTAAAATTACAATGATGGCAATCTTATAATTGACATAAAACATAAATCCAATTGTGCCCAAAATGGTAACAATACCAGTAAACAACTGTGTGAATCCCTGTAACAGACCATCCGAAATCTGATCTACATCGGTCACCACTCGTGCCATTAAGTCCCCATGAGAATTGCCGTCGATATACTTTAATGGAACCTGTCCCAACTTATTGAATGCGTCAGTTCTAATATCCCGAATGGTGCGAAATGCCACAATATTGGTACACAAGGAGACCAACCACTGAAATAATGCACTCAATAAAACAGTTATCAACAACCATAATAATATTCGACCAAGCACACCAAAGTCCACTTGATTTTTACCCAATAAATAATCCACTGCATCACCAATTAATACAGGTGCCCAAAGACTTAACATCACGCCAATTACAGCACTTATCAAGGCAATGATTAAAAAATGAATATGCCGTTTTGTATAGGAGAGCAATCTTATTATAACAGAATTTTTTTTCATAAAAACGCCTTTCTTTCCAAATTAGATCATCTACTCGCTTCTTCACTGTTGAGCTGTGACATACAAATTTCATGATAAACTTCACAATTTTCAAACAATTCGTCATGCGTACCAATACCCACCATACATCCATCATCCAACACGATAATTTTATCCGCATATTTGATAGAAGTTGCGCGTTGAGAAACGATAAAAACCGTTCTATCTTCACTATCTTGTTTAATCGCTTTTCTCAATGCGGCATCGGTTGCAAAATCCAATGCACTGGAGCTGTCATCTAAAATTAAAATCTTAGGCTGACTGACCAATGCGCGCGCAATGGTCAAGCGCTGTTTTTGACCGCCTGATACATTTTTAGCACCCTGAAAGATCTCTGTTAAATATTGATTGGGAAGTTTCTCCACAAAATCTTTTCCCTGTGCAATTTCAACTGCTTTTTCAATCTGTTGTTGCGTTGCATGTTGGTCTGCCCAACGAAGGTTGTCCAAAATACTACCATGAAATAACACTGCCTTTTGTGGAACAACTCCAATCTGTGTGCGAAGTTGTTTAAAGGGATATTCTTTTACATCAATTCCATCTATTAAAACACTTCCTTGGGTAGCTTCATAAAATCTGGGAATCAGATTGATCAACGTGGATTTCCCTGAACCAGTGGCACCAATAATTCCAACGGTTTCCCCTGGATAAACTTCAAAGGAAATGTGTTCTAAGGCATATTCATTAGAATCTCCATAGGAAAACGAAACATCTTGAAATGCTACCTTTGGAACGGCTTGACTGGAATCAATTGTCAAATTTTTATCTTGTTTTTGTATAATACTAGCACTGGTGTCAAACACTTCATTGATACGGGTAGCGCTTGCAGAAGCCTTTGTAAAAATAACGACCAAATTCGCCACCACAACCAATGCCAAGGAAATCTGTGTCATATAATTGACCAGTGCAATGACCTCACCACGAAGCAAAAAGCCAGCATCTACTTGAGTTCCTCCAAACCAGATAATCAACACAATGGCTAAATTCATAATGGTAAATGTCATGGGATTTAGCAGTGCAGAGATTTTGCCAACGCCAATCGCTGTTTTAGCATGGTCTTCGCTTGCCTGTTCAAAGCGTCGCTCTTCTGCATGTTGTTTGGAAAATGCGCGAATCACCCGTGCGCCTTCTAAATTTTCACGTGTAATCAAACCAATGCGATCCAACTTCTTTTGAATCACCCGATAAAAGGGAATGGATTTTTTCATAACCAAATAAAGGACAATTGCTACCAAAATACCCGCCAGCCAAAAGATAAGCGAGAGTTTCAAGTTGATAGACATCGCCATAATCGTTGCTCCAATTACCAAAAATGGAGCGCGAATCACCAATCGAATTAACATTGCGACTGCAACCTGAATTTGATTGACATCGTTTGTAATGCGATTGACCAAAGAAGAGGTTCCCAACTTATCAATTTCCGCATGAGAAAGGGTATTGATATGGCGAAATAAATCATTTCTAATCATAGTTCCCACACCTTGGGAAGCTTTAGAAGCAAAGTACTGACAGACTAGTGCACACCCAAGTCCTACAACTCCCAATAAAATCATCACACCACCCATCTGATAAATATAGGTCTTGTTTTGATTTTGAATGCCAACATCAATGATCTTCGCCATAACCAGCGGAACAATGAGTTCAAATATCGCTTCTGTCAATTTAAAGATAGGACCTATGATAACTTCCTTCTTAAAAAATGTCAAATAACGTGCCAATCTACGCATACAAAATAAATCCTTTCTGTTTGGTATAGAGTTTATTGATTTTTCCCGTGTCGATAATGAGAAGGTGGGCACCCTGAAATTTTTTTAAATACCTTTGAAAAATAAGAAACGCTGTCAAATCCCAAAGAATTGGATACCTCTGTAACCGAATGTCCCTGTTTTAACAACAATTGCGCTTGTTCTACCTTATACTTTTGGATATAAGTGTGGACAGAACACTGAAAATATTGTTTAAAGATGCGAAACAGATAAGAGCGTTCTAGCCCCACATAATCCGCCACATCTTGAACTGAAATGGAATGGTTCGCATGTTCTTCAATATACTGTACAGCGCGATTGAGATAGGTCTGCACCAAAGGCTCACACAAATGTTTTGTCTGAGAACTCAAACAAGAAAAACACAAATAAAGATATCCTATCATTGCCAATTCTCTATAAGGATATGCTTTGGAGGCATAATATAAATCAGAAAATAAATTTTTTAGTTGATTATCTTTTGTATAAGAAAACAACAAATGTTGTTGATCCAAATGGCATAAATTCAACAGCCGCACTGCTTCTGTACCGTGAAACCCCACCCAATAATATCTCCATGGATGGGTATGATCCGCATAGTAAGTTGTTGTTTGCCCTGGCACAATCAGAAAACCTGTTCCAGCCTCAATGGAAAATTTTTGATGCTCGACATGATAGACGCCTTTGCCCTGAATGACATAATGAAGTACAAAATGGTCACGGACAGCAGGTCCATAAGTATGCCCAGAACCACAAATTTGATAGCCGCATTGATAAACCGACAAACTAGAACTAGTTTTTTTTAAAGTATGATAATACTCATTGATATAACTCAAAATAATCTCCTTATAAACTTCCTCCCGAGAAAAGTGTTCTCAATCAACCTTCCTCCCACAATGCCTCCCACTTGATACCCTTTGGGCGTTCCAATGTATCCCAAAATTCTTCTGTACAGTCAATGGCTTTTTCAAGTGGTATTATCGTATACTCTGGAGCTGTCCACCTTTCACCATCTGCAAGAAATACCACTTCTTTGTTAAAATCCCCGCAGGACTGCCATACATCGCCTTCCTCATTTTGAAAGTAGTGGACACAGGCATATTTGCCCTTTATCAGAATGGAAAGACATGGATATGGCTCTTGATAACTGCTCACCCATATTTCATCACCTTGTGGCAAAGTGGCACTCTGTTTTATCATTTGGACTATATTAGCTTTGCTTTGACCTATGATATCGCTGTTGATTGTACTTACACGCATCATTTTATCATATGATATCATTTCATAATTCTCCTTGCACTTTATTCTTATATCTGTCCATATCAATACGAATATAAGATAGGATAAAAGAGTAATTTGCTAGTTACCATGTACATTAATAAGCTCCTTTTTTGTAGATACACCATTCTGAAAAGGGTATAAAAAAACAACAATTGTAGTAATTTTAGCAATATTTGTCTATGGATATTATAAACTATCCAAATTACAATGTAAACAAGAAACGTTGTAAAGAGAGTGATTTTATGTCCAATCAAGTAAAGGTCGCAATTGTAGGGCTGGGCTCTAGAGGAAAAGACACTTATGCAAAAACTGCCCATCTCTTTTCTGATAAGATGAAAATTGTCGCAATTGCTGATATTGTATCAGAAAAGGTGCAGGAAGTTTCAGAGGAATATCAAATACCACCTGAAATGTGTTTTTCCAGTGCAGAAGAAATGCTCAGACATCCAAAATTAGCCGATGTAATGTTTATCTGTACACAAGACCGCCAACATTATGAACATGCAATACCTGCTTTGACAAAGGGGTATCATTTACTACTAGAAAAACCCATCTCCCCAGAATTAAGACAGTGCAAAGAAATTGCCAGAACTGCTCACCAATACCATCGTAAAATTGTTGTTTGCCATGTACTGCGTTACACTCCATTTTACCAAACCCTCAAAAAAATACTCACTATGGGGGAAATTGGAGAGATTGTCTCCATTCAGGCAATCGAAAATGTCGGATACTGGCATCAAGCACACAGTTTTGTGCGTGGAAACTGGAGAAACTCCGATTCCAGCAGCCCTATGGTTTTACAAAAGTCCTGCCATGATATGGATATTTTACTCTGGTTAGCGGGGAAAAAATGTAATTATGTCTCTTCTTTCGGGGGATTGCGTTTGTTTAAGCGAGAAAATGCCCCAGAAGGCTCCACCATGCGCTGCACCGATGACTGTACGGTAAAGGATAGCTGTCCTTTTAACGCAGAACGCATTTATCTCACCGACGGAGTTCAAAAGGGAAAAACAGATTGGCCAATCAATGTGCTAACGCTCCATCCAACGGTTGAAACGGTATCAGAAGCCCTCCAAACAGGACCTTATGGGCGATGTGTTTATCATTGTGACAACAATGTTGTGGATCACCAAGTGGTCAATTTGGAACTGGAAGACGATACCACCATCAGTTTTACCATGTGTGCTTTTACAAGTGATAACTCTAGAAACCTCAAAATCATGGGAACCAAAGGGGATATCACCGCAGATATGTCAACCATGTTGATTGAGGTTTGCCCATTTGGTAAACCAAAACAAGTCATTGATGTCAAAACCTTAGCCGACGACTTCAGTGGTCACGGTGGGGGAGAGCACCGCATGATCAAAGAACTGCTCGACTTGATACAAGATACTACGGAAATCTCCAAAGACATTTCTCTCATTGATCAATCAACAGAAAGTCATTATGTTGCATTGGCAGCAGAGTATTCTAGAATACATCATGGTGTATCTGTACGACTGGAACAGTTTATTGAAACATATCAGTAAACAAGCTAGAATTCCAAACAAATAAATAGAAAAAAGAAGCCTCTTATGATAGAATAAAAGAAACTATCAAAGGAGGTTTTTTAAATGGTAACTTTTCAAACCAATATCATCGATTTCCATATGCACGCTTTTCCAGATAAAATCGCACAGCGTACCATTGCCACGTTACAGGAAATTAGCCAAACAACGCCCGTTACAGATGGTACCATAGAACAAACAATCTTACAATTAAAACGATGTCATATTACAGCAGGCGTTATCATGCCAATTGCAACCAAGCCCGCCCAACAAACCAATATCAACAACTGGGCAGCTCAAATACAACAACAATATTCAGATCTTTATTGCTTTGGTTCTGTTCATCCAGATGCTCCCAATGCAATCGAAGAACTGTATCGCATCAAAGAGTTGCACCTCAAAGGAGTCAAATTACATCCCGATTATCAACATTTTAATATCTCTGAACCACGTCTTTTTCCGATTTATGAAACCATCTCCAAATTGGGGCTACCTGTTTTATTCCATACAGGAAAAGACCCTGTTTCTCCCAATCACATTCATGCTCCTGCTGTCGAAACTGCAAAGGTCTGCGACCGCTTTCCAGATATGACCATCATTGCAGCACATCTGGGAGGATTGATGGACTATGAGCAAGCTGAACAACATCTTGTTGGAAAAAACCTATATTTAGACACTTCTATGGCGAAATACTGTTCACCAGAGCAGCTAAAACGCATCATTTTAAATCATGGGGCAAATCATATTCTATTTGCAACAGACTGCCCTTGGGGAAACGGTTTAGAAGATATTTCAAGGCTCAAAGCACTCAATCTTTCAAAATCGGATTTGGATGCTATTTTTTATCAAAATGCTTTACAACTGCTAGGCTAATCATATTTCTATCTGATAATATTGATATTCTGTTATTGTCTGAAAGCCACAGTGTTGATACATGGACAGTGCTGGCGCATTTTCTGCCTCTACTCCCAATGAAATTTCCCTTTGCTCTTGCTGCAATAATGCCACCACTTGACACAGGGTTGATGTTCCAATTCCCTTGTGTTGACATTCTGTGCGCACAGCTAAACCAAAAATATAGTTGCGTTTACCCGTTGTATCCACACTGCAACAGCTCACTATCTGATCTTGATAGGTTCCAATCAGCACCATGGTTTTGGGATTGGACATCGCTTGTTTTACATACCGTTGAGCCAACTCCAAGGTTTCGCCAAATGCCTCTACTTGAATTTCTGCCAATGCTACAATATGGCTTTGCTGTGCTCTACAGACCTCTAACCCACAAATGGGTTGATAATTTTGAATGGATTGTTGATAGCACATCAAATATTCTGCGCTTGAAAACACAGCTCCCTTGCGCTTTACAATCTCATGTGCAGCGGGGGCATTGGCATATGTTTTAAAATAGAGATGTCGATAATCAAATTTCTCTAGTTGTTTTTGGCACGCTTGATACAACTGTTTAAAATATCCCCTTCTTCTCATATCAGGACGAACACAAGCAGATATTTCTGCAAAATCATCTTTGTCAGCGTAAACACTCAAAACACCAATCAATTCTTGTTGAACATATAATAAAAAGAAACAGTCCATTTCCAAATAAAAATGATATTCATTGCTCAAAAACAATTCCTCTGCTGTATGATCAAACTGATTGCAAATTTCAACCAACTGCGCCACCTGCTGCTTTTGCAATTCGTTTAAACTGTTACAGGAAATTTGTTCCATTTTGATATACTCCCTTTTTTCGGTCATATAAATATCCCGCCTCTATCAGAAGAGACGGGAGCTTTTTATCTAATCACAAACATTTAATTTCGGGCACTTAAAATAATTCTTTGCAGTTTGAATATCGCGCTGAATATAATGCGAAAGTTCTGCGATGCTGTCAAACCGCTCTTCTCCTCTGATAAACTGGTATAGTTTTACACGCAGTATCTCCCCATACATCTGGCGATCAATTCCAATCACATGTGTTTCTGCCAAAGGTTGTCGGTCTCCTGCAATCGTTGGTTTTTTTCCAATATTGGTAATGCTTGGATATACTATCCCATCGACACTGGTGGTAGAGATATATACGCCAAATTTTGGAATACAAATTCGCTCATCTAGTTCTTGGTTGATCGTCGGACATTGAATCGTTCTGCCAAGCTGCTGTCCATATACAACCTTCCCTTCAATAAAGTAACAATATCCCAACAAGCGATTGACACTGGCAATATCGCCATCAATCAAACTGCTTCGGATTCGAGTAGAACTGATGGGTTGTCCCCTGTCAAGTTCCGGCTCTACTACGATTACTTTGATTCCATAAAGTGCTCCCAGCCGCTTTAATTCTGTAACATCACCACTGGCATTCCTGCCAAATCGAAAATCTTCCCCACAACAAACAACCTTTGCATGAAGTGTATTTTGTAAAATATCCTCCACAAATCGCTTTGGAGAAAATAACTGAAGTTGTTCAAAACTTGGTAGATACACCGTCTGCACAGGTAATTGTTCAAGTACCTTTAATCTTCCCGAAATAGTCAAAATATCACGCTGTCCCAACTTTTTTTTGGGACGCTGATAGGTCGTAGTAAAGGTCAATACTGCCGTTTCCAAATCAGACTGATCGATTGCTGCTTGTATTACCTTTCGATGTCCTCGATGTACACCATCAAACATTCCCAATGCAACAGCACAGGGAGGAGCATTTTCTATTATCCTAAGATCTGATATTACATTCAAAAACACACCACCCTTTGCCGATTATCGCACAAATATTTTTTCAATCTTTAGTTCCATCTTTTCTAAATCTAAACTTGCAAGCCCCAAAAAGGTATTCTCTTGGTCAAATACCTGATGGAATCCCTCTATTGTTTGATGATATACCCGGTTTAAATCCAATTTTACACCATTTCTAAACTTTATCGACTGTACTCGATTCAATTTGATTTTTGGGAGAGACTCAAACACTCGATGTGTTGGCAATAAATATTGTTCCAATTGCTGTTTATCTGTAATCTGTTGCAGTTGTTGTAAAGTCATACAATCCTTTAACATAAAATCTCCAGCGATATGCCTTTGCAATTTTGTCAACACCGCTCCAGTATGTAATGCTTCACCAATATCGCTACATAAAGTTCTGATATATGTTCCCTTAGAGCACAATACTTCCACCACAGCGGTCTGTTCTGACTCATCAAATTCCAATAAAGACAATTTGAAAATCTTTACTTGACGGGGTTTTCTCTTGACCTCTCCCCCTGCTCTGGCAATGTCATACAGCCGTCTACCATCTATCTGTATCGCAGAAAACATTGGTGGAATCTGTGCAATCTCTCCTGTAAAATCCGGCAAAACCCGCTCAAGCTGCGCACGTGTCACACAGCTTTGTTGCCTGGTTTGAACCGTTCCTGTAATGTCCAAAGTATCGGTTGTAATACCCAATCGAAATTGTGCCAAATATCCTTTCTTATCATTGGGTAAAATATCACATACTTTGGTTGCATTGCCAAAAAACAGTGGAAGCACTCCAGTTGCCATTGGATCAAGTGTTCCAGCATGACCAATTTTTTTGGTTTTGGTCATGCCTCGCACCTTTGCCACTACATCAAACGATGTCCAGTCTGAGGGCTTATCAATACATAAAATCCCATTTAACATGATAACTCTCCATTGTCACTACTCTTGAAATATTGGTTGAATGACTTTTAACAATTTATTTTTTGTTGTTTCTAAATCCGCATCAATGGCGCAGCCCGCCGCACGGGCATGACCTCCTCCGCCCAACTGTTTACACAGTTCACTGGCGTCCACAGTCGCACCTGTTCTAATCGAAACCTTATAGCCACCTTCTGGACGCTCTTTTAATATAATCCCAATATCCACACCCTCAATCTGACGAGGGATTGCAGAAATGCCGTCCAACTCTGCTACATCTACCTGTATTTTTTGTAATAGCGCTTGAGAAATTACAATTAAGGCAACACGCTTATCATAGTAAAATTCCAAATGCTCTAATGCATCTCGCTTTACCATCATATATTCCATTGATTTGATATCAAATAACCGGCGGTTAATCTGTTCATATTCACAACCGGATTCAAATAATGCTGCTGCGATTCGGTGCGTCCTTGGCGTTGTATTGGAGAATTTAAAGCACCCTGTATCAGTGCAAATGCCTGTATATAAACAGTTGGCAATCTTTCTATCTATCTGAACTGACATCTGTTTTAACAACAGATAGATGATTTCGCAAGTCGCTGCCGCTTCTACTTCAATATAACTTTGTTTCGCAATCACACCATTGGATTTATGATGATCAATACAGATATCAATCTGATTGGCAAACTCCTGTGTTTTTGGTCCCAACAACGTTACATCTGCAACATCTACTGACACAATTAACTGTGGCTTAAAGTCCAATACAAACTGTTGTGCTTCTTCAAACAGATATAAAAATCGTTTTGGAATTGGGTCACTGCAAATAATTGCCGCTTGTTTCCCCAATTGTTTGAGTGCATAAAACAATCCCCCTGCACTGCCCAATGTATCCCCGTCTGGATTTTTATGACTGATGATCAAAATTTGGTCTGATTGTGTCAATTGCTGTGCAATCGCTTCCAAACAAGACTCCATCAAAATACCCCCAAATTTGTTTATGATTTCTTTTCAATATCTTCTAACATCTTAGAAATCTGCGCGCCATATTCAATCGAATCGTCGGCGATAAATGTGATATCAGGACACTTTCTCAAGTGCAGGCGATTGGACAACTCGCGCTTGATATATCCCGTTGCACTTTTCAATCCCTTTACGGACTCTGTTGTCTTTTCAAGTCCCTCCAACGCGCTTACATATACCTTGCAATATGACATATCGTTTGAAACAGATACCTTTACAATGCTGAGCATTTGAGAGATTCTAGGATCTTTTAATTCCCTAAAAATCACAGATAATTCATATTTGATATCCTGTGTAATGCGTCCGATTTTAAATCCTGCCACTTTGATTCACCCATCCTTCTCGTTTTATCTATTTATGATCATTCATCTTCACGATATTCTTCAATGATAAAGGATTCAAAAATATCCCCTTCTTTGATATCATTGAATTTTGTCAGACCAATTCCGCATTCATATCCTTGAGCAACTTCCTTTTGGTCATCTTTAAAGCGTTTTAAAGAGTCAATTTGGTCCTCTGCCAATACAATTCCATCGCGAACTACACGAATCAACGCATTGCGTACCACCTTGCCGTCCAAGACATAACATCCAGCTACAATACCGACGTTTGTAATCTTGTAAACCTGACGAACTTCTGCACGACCCAATTCCACTTCTCTGGTCTTTGGTGCAAGCATACCCTTCATCGCCTGCTTCACATCATCAATTGCATCATAGATAATGCGATATAGACGAATTTCTACATCTTCTGCCTCAGACATATCTCTTGCTGTATTATCAGGGCGCACATTAAAGCCAATGATAATTGCACCACAGGTCTGTGCCAACATCACATCAGAGCGATTGACTGCACCTACTGCACCATGAATGACGCGTACACGCACTTCATTGTTAGACAACTTTTCCAGTGATTGTCTGACAGCTTCCACAGAACCATTGACATCTGCCTTTACAATAATTGGAAGCTCTTTTACTTCACCCTCTGCAATCTGACTAAATAGATTGTCTAAAGTTACCTTTTGATATTGCTTAAATTGTTCTTCTTTTTGTTCATGTTTTCTCTGTTCTACCAATTCTCTTGCAAGTCTTTCGTTTTCAACCGCTGCAAATTCATCCCCAGCTGTAGGAACTTCTGCAAGCCCGGTGATTTCAACCGGAACACAAGGACCAGCGGATTCAACCAATCGTCCACGATCATTTGTCATGGCTCTTACACGACCAACCGTTGTGCCAGCAATCAGGACATCTCCAGATTTCAAGGTTCCATTTTGTACCAATAGCGTTGCAACTGGACCTTTTCCCTTATCCAATCTGGATTCAATGACAGTACCCTTTGCCAAACGGTTTGGATTTGCCTTTAGTTCCAACACATCGGCAGTTAATTGTACCATTTCTAATAGAGAATCCATTCCCTCTCCAGTGTGTGCGGAAACGGGAACACAGATAATATCTCCTCCCCATTCTTCTGGGACCAATTCATATTCTGTCAATTCCTGTTTGACTTTCTCTGGATTTGCAGTCGGTTTGTCCATCTTATTGATCGCAACAATGATCTGTACCCCTGCTGCCTTTGCGTGATTGATGGATTCTACTGTTTGTGGCATGATACCATCATCAGCAGCAACCACCAAAATTGCAATATCGGTTGCCAATGCGCCACGTGCTCTCATTGCGGTAAACGCTTCATGTCCTGGAGTATCTAAAAACGTGATATATTTTCCATTTACCTTGACCTGATAAGCACCAATATGCTGTGTGATTCCACCTGCTTCTGTAGAGGTGACATCTGCATTGCGAATGCGGTCCAAAATAGAGGTCTTTCCATGGTCAACGTGACCCATTACCACCACAATTGGGCTTCTTTCTTCCAGATTTTCTTCAGAATCCGCTTCTTCTACAAACAGACGATCTTCAATGGTCACAATGATTTCTTTTTCTACCTTAGCACCCAATTCTTCCGTTACTAAAGAAGCGGTATCAAAATCAATGACTTCATTTTGCGCCGCCATAACGCCCAATAACATCAACTTTTTAATGACTTCACTGACATTGACCTTTAGGCGACTTGCCAACTCGCTCACCATAATTTCATCTGGAATCAATACGGTAAGCTGTTGTTTTCTAGCGCGCTGCAATGCCAATCTCTGTAGTTTTTCCGCTTCTGTCTCCCGTTTGCTGGAATATTTTTGCTTATTTTTCTGGGCAGATTTTTGATTTAATTTTTGTTTTTTCGTGCTATTTTGATACTTTGTAGCAGGAGCAATATTTTCATATCTCTCATTGTATTTGTCTAGATTAATTTCCACCTTACTAGTATCTACATGGCGGATTGTTTTTTCATAATGATTTTGATCCATTTTGGTAGCTGAACTTGCCAAAACGGTTGGTTTTTGTTTTGGTGCTGGTTTTTCAACCGGTTTTTGCTTTGGTGCAATGGAGGTATTTTTTGCACTTTCAAACCGGTTGTTGTCATATTTTGGTTTGTTTTGAGGTGTGTGCGTTGTATGAATCGCTTCACTGCGCTGTGCTGGGCGATTTTGATGATTCTTCACAGTATTTTCAGAACGGTTATGGTTCTGATTCTGACGATTGTGATAATTGGTTCGATTTTCCTGTCGATTGTGGTTGCGATTTGAGGTTCTTTCAACAGGTTTTTGATTTTGAGACTTCTGTATAGTAGTTCCTTCTTTCTTGGCGTCTGATTTTGGTTGTTTTACAGCAGGTACTTTATCTGCTTTGGGTTGTTCTGGTTGATTTTTAGAGGCGAAATAGCTATCTAAGTTTTTCACCTCATGTTTTTTTGTAAAGTGTTCAAACACAACATTTAATTCTTCGTCGGTCAAAGCTGTCATATGTTTTTTTGTTTCACCAAAATGCTGTTGTAACAAATCTATAATGTCTTTATTGGGTACATTTAAGTCCTTGGCGACTTCATGTAATCTATATTTTATATTCATTCGCTACCTCCTATATGATAATATGATGGATGATTCATCGAGTTATTCTTGTTTCAAATGCGCGATTATCTTTTTGGCAAATCCTTCATCTTCCACCGCAATAACACCAACTCGTTTTCCCACTAAATACCAATATTCATCCAATGTAAAGGGAGTTTGACAACACAAAACGCAACATTGACTGCACAGGTAATTGATTTCTTTTTGCGTTTTTGCAGAACTGTCAGAAGCTGTCAACACCAGTTGCGTTTGACCTTTTTGAATACTTTCCTTGACCGCATCAAATCCCAACACCAATTTTTTAAGCCGTTTGCAAAATGTGATGGTTGAAATCAATGCCTCATTCATGTTCTGAAAGCTCCTTTTCCATTGCATCATAAATTTCTGATGGAATTTTACAGCAAAAAGCTCTTTCCAATCCACGGTTTTTTCTAGCAGCCTGTAAACAGGATAACGATTGACAGATGTAAGCTCCTCTGCCCGCTTTTTTACCAGTCAAATCCAAAGAAATTTCTCCCTCCTTATTTTTTACCACGCGCACCAATTCCTTTTTGGGCTTCATCTGATTGCAACCAGTGCACTTGCGCATTGGAATTTTTCTCTTTTTTTGATTTTGCATCGTTTCTCCTTTCATTGACAGTCAGAGATATCAATCCCCTATGATTGCACGGGCAAGTTCTTCAAGATTGGGTTGCTCTTTTTTGAAGTGTCCTTCTGGGGTTTCTTCTTCCAGCATCTCAACAGCAGGTTTTTCCTGCTCTGTCTGCTGCAACATAGATGTATTTTCTGTTTCTTCTGTAACTGATGTTTGTTCTGATACTTCCGTTTTGGATATCAGTGTGTCAGCATTGATGAACTCATCTTCTTCTTCCAATGTTGGCGCTTCACTCTTTGGCTTAATATCAATTTTATAATTGGTCAAACGCGCAGCCAATTTTGCATTCTGCCCGCGATTTCCAATTGCCAAAGAAAGCTGATTATCTGGTACAATGACACGACAAGTTCTCGCTTCTGGATCTAAAATCTTTACCCGAATT
>ERZ778516.2066-NODE-2066-length-14064-cov-8.924691_pt1 | contig 14064 bp, 17 predicted proteins | sample MGYA00510342_ERZ778516 | MGnify/ENA primary metagenome ERZ778516 (study PRJEB29527, sample SAMN07138961) | mouse gut metagenome | material: feces | host: mouse | place: China:Nanjing | collected 2016-01-25 ...
CTTGCCAAAGAGATATTTATTACTCACCCTTATGGGCGCACGTGGTCTTGTTGTAGCAAACTTCCAGTGCGTGAGGGGGTATCATTCGGTCAAAACCGACTTTGCGGGTAAGTCCGTCGAATTTGTCGCCGTCGGTGTAGTTTGCGCCGTACACGTTCATGTCGTGTTCGGTGACCGTTTCAATGTCAGACGACACGTTATTACCGGTGTTTTTGACATCTTTTGCATTGGCGGATACAGCCATACCGAATACGGCTACCGCTGACAGAAATATGGTTTTGATATAATTTTTCATCGTCATTACAGTTTTTTGTTGATTATTCTTCGGGCTGGTGGAGCATTACCTTATACCCGGCTTTGAGGTGTACTTTGACGGTTCGCATCTTTTTTGTGAGATACTGTGACACGCCGTTAATCAGACCTCTGCCCACATCCGAGGCAATCTGCGCCCCGGCATTGGTGGAAATGTTGATTGAACTGCCCATAGTGCTTCCCATGTTCGCTCCTATCTCATGCAGGGCATCACTCTCCATTGAGTTGGGTATATTGATGCCTTCCTGTCCGTCGGAATCATAAACCATCAGTTCCACCTCATAGACAGAGCCTTCACACTCTACCGAAGTAACGGCAATCTCCAATCTCTCGCCTTGAAGCCTTGCGGCCCCCACAATTACAGTGTTCCGGGGTATCAGCCTGTTGCCAACCCACATAGGCTCGACCGTGCGAAGTTTGACTGCCTGACCGTCGGTCACACTCTGGTTTCCCGACACCACTGCGGCTATGGTGTTTTTCTGTTTAACCGTCCTCATGCCAACCGAGGTGTTGAACCTACGGTCGGAGGAAGATCCGAGCGTTGACACCACATTGTGGCTGACCTGTGCCACCGGCAGCACATTCCGTTTCCCTTTTTCTTCCGGCTGGACAGGCGGCTGATATGCGTTGCCGTTTCCATTGCCCATATATTGTGCGGCAAGCTGATAGGAACGTTCAAGCATCTCCATCTGGTCAGGCTGCCCAGTCTGTTGCTGTGCCAATGCGTTCTGAGCTTCCAGTTCATCAATCCTCGCCTGTAACTCTGCCATCTGCACAGCATCGGTGTTCTCCGGGATATAAAACTCATTGAGAGAAGCCTGCACCTCCTGATAGGTCTGTGCTGACTGTTCAATCGGAGAAGCACCGCTGTCAGCAACACCGGTATCAGCCGCAATGCTGTCCGAGGGTTGGATAGAGGCACGGAGCACACTGTCCTGCCGCTCCTTTTCCTCTTGGCTGGCTCTCTCGGCGAGAGCCTTCAACTTATTGCCCTGAAGTTCATTGCTGTCCCCTTCAGGTAGTTCCATATTCGCTTTGCCGGAGGTCGTTTTTTCATCGGTCATATATGAGCCGAATATGAGCCACATCGACCCAAGAAAAATCAGCACCGTTCCGGGTAGGACAAGCAGATATTTTTTCATTTTCTGCCTCTCGGCGGCAGGTTTTGACTGATACCAGTCATTGATTTTCTTTTTCAGTTTCTGAAAATCCATTGTCGGTGATTTTGCATCCCACCATCAGCGATCCGCTGTCATCGGGAGCGGGCAACGCCACTCCCTCAATATGGCTTACCTCAATTCTTCCGGCAGCCGCCTGACCTCGCCCGATACGGTAACAGGCATTGCCGAACACAAAGAAAGCTGTAAGCACAAATAATGTCAATAATACCGTCACCACGGTAAGCCTCCGGTTTTCCGGAATGCGGTCGCATCCGCGCCGCAGGCAAGAGCCGATATAACTTTTCGGCTTCCGCAACACATAATTATATATGGTGTCGCACATGGAGCTGAACTTCTTCATTCCGAATTATCGTTTTACGGTTGATCTGTCCTTGTTTTCAAGGATGTTGAATCCCTCGATGATGAATCCGTTGGGATTGTCGTCGGAGCGTGACGAGTTTGTGAGGCGGCATTCCGTTATAAGGCTACGCTCCGTGACATTGCTCTGGCGGATGATCATCTGCCGGGCATAGGTCTTGGCGGTGTAGGGATAGTTGTTGAAATCGCACACCACGCTGTCCACCTGACACACCTGATTGATATTGCCTGAAATTATGCGGTTGTAGTATCCCTTTTCAGAGTAGTCCGAATAATAGTTGTAGGCACTGCGGTCGGACAGTATGAGAGCGCGGTTGATGTTGTGCTCTATCGCCGACTTGTCGGGTGACAGAGTGAAAAACAGCTCATGGAAACGTCTGACGTGTTCACGAGCCTCCGCCGGACGGTTCTGGCTCATGTCCTGCGACAAGGCAAGCATAAGCGATTTGCCATTGTCAAGCACATAGATTTTCTCACGCTGCTTTTCGGCAAAGCTGAACACCGTCACCAGAGCCACTGACACCACCACTGCGCACATCGCAACGAACACAATGCCGAACAGACGTATCTGACGGAAAGATGTCTCGATATTTTTCAGTGATTTGAACTCCATTAAGGTAAGTTTATGTTTTTATAAATTGCAAAATATGCTTTATGACATCGACCGTCCAGCCGTTGCCCAGCATCTGGCACATTCGGCTTTCGCTGCATATCCATTCATACCACTCCGGTACTGTCTGGAGCCGGCAGTTCTCAGCCGGGGTAAGACGCCTGACTTTCATTCCGTCTCCGTCAATGAACACGCACACGTTCTGACCGCATCCGCCCATTTTGGCGCTCGCAAGGAGACAGCCGGCTTTTCCGCACTTGACGGGACGTATCCCTCCGCCGAACTTCTTGGAAACTATCGTGCCTGATATTATCTCCGGGCCATCGCGTATCCTCGACGCGCATTGCGACAGTACCATGCCGGCATCCCATTCGGCGAGGAACTGGTCATCAAACAGGCTGTCCTCCGCCTCAGGGCAGTTGTCGTCCCCGCTGTCGGCGGCTTCCTCCAGCTTGCGGATCTGTTCTTCAGTGAGGAAATAGCATGGATCAACATCCTTATCAAGAATATCCTTCAGAAATATTCCGCGGTCAGGAGGCTGAGGTATATCGGTATAGACCGTGGAACCGAACAAGTTTGGCTCCGAGCGCGTCCGGATATTCGTCCAATAGAGCCTCGCTCTGTTCTGGGCTGACACCAGCCCGGAGTTTATCATCACGGGGAACAGTCCCAGATGGCGGCTTATCACATTCTCGTATTCCTTCTTCATCGCCACGTTCTCCAACAGAAACTTCACACCGGGATTGTAGGCCTGAATCTCCCTGAGTATGCGGACATACTCGAAAAAAAGGGCGCTTCTCGGATCCTTGAAATTCATCTGCTTCCCGGCTATGCTGAATCCCTGGCATGGAGAGCCGCCGATAAGAAGGTCAATCGGCGGGAGGTCGGATGCACTTACGTCAGATACATTGCCGAGCTGAACGGTGTCGGGGAAATTGTGTATGGTCTGCATTATCGCATGACGGTCAATCTCGGACGCATAGTAGCGGGATACCTGTATGCCAGCCTCGCGCAGAGCTATGGCTCCGCATGACATGCCATCAAAGAGCGACAGCACTGTCAGCCCATCGGGGCGCATGACTTTCCTTTATTTCAGCAGCTTGCCGACGCGCCCGGCCACATTGCCGGCGGCGGCTCCGCTCACGCTCCCTACGACCGAACCGGCCTGCATAGCGGTATTATTCACCGCGCGTCCATAACTGCCCATACCTCCGGCCTGAATAATCCATCCGGCAACCGTCGGGATTGTGAAGTATCCGATAATGCCGATTATCATAAACAGCAGATATGCTGTGTTGCTGCCGTCAAGATCGGCGTTTGGATTATTCGTCAGTTCCGATATGTCGTTCTGCAACATCAGCACCTGTATCTTGGCAAGTATTGTGCTGAAAAGGTCTGCGACCGGAAGCCAAAGGTATGTCTGAATATAGCGGCATATCCATTGCACAAGAGTGTTCTGGAAACCGTCCCACACAGATATTGCAAAGCTTATCGGGCCGAGTATGGCCAGCACTATCAGAAAGAATGTCCTTATCGTGTCTATCGTCAGCGAGGCTGCCTGAAACAGCAGTTCGAGCAATTCACGGAAGAAGTTCTGAATCGCCTTCTTCACCTTATACATACCACGCTCGATGTACATACCGGCGGCCGTGCCTACCTCCGTCACGCCCAATTCATCAATCTGGCGGTCAAATTCCGCATCATCAACGAGATAGGCGGTTGACGGGTCACGCATCATCTGTTCATATTCAAGACGGTCTTTTTCCTCCCGGTAATGCTGCATATCGAGTGTCTGGCCGTCGAGCATGGAGGCCGTGCCTTGGACAATAGGCTGCATTACCGAATTGATAGTGCCGAGAACGACTGTCGGGAAGAACATGATGCAGAAGCCTATCACGAAAGGACGGAGCAACGGGAACACATCAATGGGTTCGGCTCTTGCCAGAGCCTGCCACACTCTGTAAGCGACATAGAACAATGCCCCCAATCCGGCGATACCCTGTGCAACTCCCGCCATGTCGGAACATAGCGGCATCATCTCGTCATAGAGGGAGCGCAGTATGGTGTGTAGATTTGTGAAATCAATAGCGCACAGCATAATCACCAGTATCTTTCGGCTCCTTTGCCGTAAAGGTTAATCACCCGCTGGGTATCAGCTTTCTTTTTTGCCCGGAGATATGACACCGATATGTTCTTGTTTGTGAAGTAGGACGTAAGGTTGCGGTATCGGCTCATCTCCTTGTAACAGCGGTCAACAATATCCATCCTGTCCTTGTCGGTCATTGACATTGTTGTGATGTTCACTACATTCTTCAGTTCTCCGAGCACGCCGTTGGCTTCCTCCAGCAGCCGGGTGTAGCCGGTGGCGATGGCCGACAGTTCAGATGATGTGAAATTGGGATCGGAGAGCATCTTCCGGAAATTCGTGACATAAGTCTCGCTTATGTCGCCGAGCATCAGGACGGTCTGCTGAACCTTGCGGGCATCACGGACAAGATTGTTCACCGACTTCAAGGCATCGTAATACTTCTTGCCCTGCTCGTAGATTTTCACGGTCTCCTGAAAATTCCGCACCATATTCTGGGCGGTGGTGGTGGATTGAGTCAGCTCCTTGGTGCTGTTGACAATGCTCTGTGCAATGTTCGACGGATCTATCACCGTCCATTGGGCGGAGGCTTCGCCGACCCCGAACATAAGACAGAGCGCGAGCAATGAAAATATATGTTTCAGTCTTATCATTTTATTTTTTTGTTTCAGTTGATACGGGAGGCCATTCCTCCTATGATTCTTACTCCGTATCCTAACAGGGACAGCAATCCTCTCATCAGGAGAGCGGCAGCGATGGCAACCGCCGTGAGTATTATGAGCATTATTCTCAGTATGGTTTTCATACATTTCTATTTTCGCTTGCCAAGTATTTTATGGCGGCTTCCATGTCGCCGCCAAATTTCTGTGCCGTGTCCAGCACCTTGACCTTCTCCGTTTCCTCAGTGGTGTAGCACATATATTCCTCTTTGCTTACCTCCGTGGCATAGACCGCAGATTGTGTTCCGCCGAGTCCGATCCATACCTCTTTGTAAAGGCGGTTGGGGTTGTTGGCCATATTGATGGAGAGTATCTGCGCTTTCTCTTTGTCGGTCAGTCCCAATAGTGATTGGATCTGGTCGAAGCGGTTCATATACTTACGTTGGTCAAGCAGTATCTTACAGTCGGAATTGTTGATGATGGTTTCCTTTACAACAGGCGAGGAAATTATGTCGTCAACCTCTTGCGTAACCACCACAGCCTCACCGAAATACTTTCGTACTGTCTTGAGTAGGCTAAGCACCCAACGCCTTGCCATATTTCTATGGTAGGTTTTCAAATGCTCGCCTCCGAACCGGACTTACACCTCTCAGCGTATCCGGCTCTCCACTAACTATCAGTCTATCTTACCGTCATGTATCTTTTTATGACAACTTCTGCAAACTGCTATCGTCTTGCGTTTACGTGCTATCATGTGTCTCTCCCAATTTTCCTTACCTTTCAGGCTTTTCAGTTTCCTGACATGGTGCATTACAAGGTCGTCAGTCAAACCACACAACTCACATACTTTGGCTTTAAGCCTTTCAATCAGACTTGTTCGCCCCGCAGTGTAGATAGTTTTTGGCATCGTGTCACAGTTAGAGTTATAAGACGGCTTCTTACGTTTGAATCCATCATTGTAAAAGTGTCTTTCTTTTACACCTGCTTTGGTTTCATACTTCACGACAAACAAGCCGTCCTTTCGATACTTCTTGTTTATCTTTCGTGTGCAGCTCTTATATTTGCCTGCATACGTCTTGTACATACTGTATTCCATTATGTACTTGAAATTGTTTAAAGCATGCGCACAGTTATTGGCTATTGAATAGTAGTTGTAAAACCCTCGGATTTCAGCGTTGTAACTGTCAAGAATTTCAAGGTCATCATTGAAAATCAGATGTGACCTGCATATCGGTTTCCAAATTTCACTTCCGTCTTTACCCTCCAATTTGAGGACTTTCAAGTCGAGAAGTTTCTTTTTTACAACGTCAGCACTTACATTCAGACATACACGTTTGCCATAGGTTCTTCTAAGCCTACCTCTTTTATCCCTTCGTTGTGCATTGGATTTCCTTACAGTGACTTCATATCCAAGGAACTTTGCTGCTTTTTCCGTATGGGTGACAAGTGTCTTCTCATCCGACAATTCAAGGTGCAGTTTTTCGGCAAGGAAGTTTTTAATGTCTGCCTTAATCCGTTGTGCATCTTTCTTACTACCGATGATTCCCACAAGAAAATCATCAGCATACCTTGCATATTTCATGCGTCTGTAATTGGCGTCCATTTCATCACAACTCGGGATTTTTGCTCGTTCTTGTTCTATTTTCTTTAGTTCAAGAATTAACTGTGTCCGCTGATTTTCATCTTTTGCGGATTTCAAACGTCTCACAATACGGTTTCTTGCATTTTCAAAGTCCTTTGTCTCTCTTTTCATCTGACGTTTCTTCCCTTTGTCAAAGCTGGCAATATATTCATTGATATACTTATCAAGTTTGTCAAGGTAGATGTTAGCCAATATTGGGCTTATTATTCCACCTTGCGGAGTCCCACTGTAAGTATTGTGAAACTGCCATTCTTCGACATATCCTGCTTTCATAAACTTCCGTATCAGTCTAATGAAGCGTTCATCAGATATACGTTCCTTAAGGATTCTTATGAGTAACTCATGGTCTATGTTGTCGAAGAAGCCTTTTATGTCTCCTTCCACAAACCATTTGGCTCCGTTAAATTCCTTTTGGATATGAGCCAATGCTGTGTGGCAACTCCGATTGGGTCTGAAACCATGTGAGGTGTATTCAAAACTGCCCTCATATATAGCTTCAAGAATCATTCGGACAACCTCTTGTATCAGCTTGTCGTTGAAAGTAGGTACGCCAAGAGGTCTTTTCTTACCGTTTTTCTTCGGTATATAGACCCTCCTTGACGGTTGGGGTTGGTACGACTCATCTTTGAGCGCACTAATCAGATTTTCAATTCGGGATAGGCTCATGTTGTCAATGATCTGACCGTCTGAGCCTGGTGTCATGTTGCCCTCTTTAGCATAAATGCGTTGATAGGCAACATAAAACATCTCCTCATTGAAAAGGATTCTGTAAAGACGTTCAAACTTGTAGCTTGAATCCTTACTGTGTTCCGATAGACTGTTTAATACTCTTTCGGGATTTCTCATAATGTCTCTCACATTTTCCGTTAATTGTATTAAGTTAATTAGCTGCCCCCCTTTGCCATGTACAAGGCGTTACCTTGCTCGGACTACTATGGGGGCTCCGTTACCACTCCGAATTTTCATAGGTCGGAACCTAATAGCCTTTCGGCATTTCGGGATAGGTAATCCCCGTTTATTGCATCGTAACTATTTGGCATTGATAGATTGTCGGATACGACTTCCGTCCTTTAATCGCTTACTGCGCTTGTGTCGTGATAAGTTCTTGCTACTTGCATACATGTTCACTACAGTAGTATCACGATATGACGATTAACAGTTACCTTACGTCATAGCCTCAAGTCGGACCACTCGGACTATCGTTCAATCAATTCGGACTTTATCCTCATATCTATCTTTTCATCTCGCCATTCAGTCGCAGTCTGGTAACTGACTGACTTATGACTTTTCCGACATGCTACACTCCCTGCTCGGTTAAGTTTTCCCGAAACAAGTAAGTCGGCAGATGATAGGTTTTTTTAACACGTTAAACTTTGTTATCTGACACTTAATAGATGCTAATCAGGCAGATTGCCCAAAGTTTATGTATTGCTGAACTCTAACCTAATCCCTTGCCATAGGGATATTTACGCTGCAACCTTTACGGGCGCACACATATACTTTAGATACTCTGCCATATTCGCAGTTGACAAAGCCTTCCACGCTTCTTCCACAATGAGCAATTTGCGGATACCCTTCAGCCTTCGCATCTTGTTGATGAAAGCCTCCATGATGATGATTGTCACCACGGGGAACAGGTCTTTGTTGTCGCGTATGGCATCAATCTCGAATACCACAAACCGCTTGTTTAGCAGGTCTATGTTCTCCTTTGAATTGAGCAGGAAATCAAAGCGACCACCATGATAGTATTGCCGTAGGGTCGTCAGGAAGTTGTCAATGTCGAAGTCCTGTTTGTAGATGGGTATCGGACGGTTAGCCATTTCCGCACGGTATTCATCTCTCATAAACTCGTAGAAAGCATTGAAACCGGGCACTATATTCCTGTCCTTCGACATCTTTTCAAGGAACATCGACAATGCCGAGCCAAGTTCGCCGCTTTCGGTCTTGCTTATGCGGTCGTCCTCCGACTTCCACAGCGTCAGCAGCAGTGTCTTGATAGAATCCTTTTTCTCCACATCAAAGACTCCGTCCTCAACATAGAATGGATTGAATGAAATCGGCTTTTCCTCTGAATAAATGTAGTATATTCCATCATCACCATGTGTGCGGTTGTGAATGAGGTTACACAGTCCCTCATAGGAATTACCGGTATCAATCAACAGGATATGTGCGCCCTGTTCATAATATTGGCGGGTGAAGTGGTTGGTAAAGAACGACTTTCCGCTGCCCGACGGGCCAAGTATGAACTTGTTGCGGTTTGTGGTTATGCCACGCTTCATCGGCTCATCGGAAATATCCAAGTGGACGGGCTTACCCGTAAGACGGTCAACCATCTTTATGCCGAATGGAGATAGGCTACTGCGGTAGTTGGTTTCGGCAGTGAAGAAGCACACGGCAGGTTCGATGAAGGTGTAAAAACTTTCCTCGGCAGGAAAATCAGCCTCGTTGCCGGGCATCGCCGCCCAGAACAGCGTCGGGCAGTCGATGGTGTTGTGCCTCGGCATACAGCCCATAGTGGCGAGCTGTCCGCCGACATCGTTCTTGATCCGTCGCAGTTCCTCGGCATCATCGCTCCACGCCATTATGTTGCAGTGGCAGCGCACCGAGGTCAGGCTGTAAGAATGTGCCTCGTTGAGATAGCGGTCAATCCACTCCTTGTTGATAGCGTTGCTACGGCTGTATTTTGAGAGTGAATTCATGTTGCGTGCCGTTTTCTCAAATCGGGCAAGGTTCTCATCGTGGTCGTCAATCAGCACATACTGGTTGTAGATATGGTTGCACGGCAGAAGCAAGCCCACGGGAGAGGCAAAACTCAATCTGCAATCCGAGCGATCTGTTGACAGACGCTCATATCGGTTGTCGGTACTGACCTTGCCGGGCAGGTCGTCAGTATCGGAGAGGGTGTGCAGGCATAGCATCTTGTCGCCGATGCGCATCTCCTTTGCCGACAGGTCAATATCTTCAAGGCAGTTGACTTCGCCCATAGAGAGCGACATATACCTTTCGATAATGCCTGAGGTCGTTTCAGTGCCGACAATCTCATCATCGGACAATCGGCGCAACTTTATATAGCCGGTGTCATTGATAATGCGCTCGAACTGCTCGACGCTCTCCATGAACTTGACAACCATCTCATGATTGAGTTCCTTCGGAGTGATACGACCGCGGCAGAGGGTTGAGAAATTGCTCTGCTGGCGCATACGCTCCTTTGTCGTCTTTGTCAAGAACAGGTAGCACTTGTGAGCCAAGTAAGGACGCTCATTAAAATGGCGTTCAAACGAACGGTCGAGAAAGGAAAGATTCTCTTTGTCAAGTTCCGGAGCGTATTTCTCACTGACAAACCAGTCCTGCTTATGCACCACGGAGAAGTGCGGCAGTACCTTTATCGCCTTGCACCAAGCGGCGTGCATCGCTTCATATTCCTGTGAGGTGACGGTGAACAGTTCCGGGAGGCCCACCTCAAAGGCCACGGTTATGTCCGCGTCCTTTGAGATGATGCAACCGTGTTCAACCGCCAACAGTGGCAGTTTGCTTTCGAGTGTCGTTGCTTTGAGGGTGTTTATCATTTGTTTTGTTTATATTTTATCAGACGAGTCAGACGAAGACGGTTGATGATGTAGCGCGGATGGTATCTTACGGCGGCGAGCTTCATCAGTCCGTATTGTCCGTATTTTGCATTGAGCCTGAATGTGAGCCACACAAGGGCGGAGGCGGAGGTGGCACCGAAACCGATGCACACCCATTGCGATATGCCGGCGACATACATGATGACGAACACCATGAACAGGGCAAGCAAACCGCCGACGAAAATGAAAAGGTACTGGGCTTTCAACCCCTTGTATTCCACACTCCGGCCTATGCCTTTGTTGATCTGATACTCGCTCATCAGAGGAAGAATGATTTGAGGATAGTCGCGGCAACGATAAGGAAGATGCACGCACCGAACCACGAGGCGGCTGTCTTGCTGGTGTCGGGATCGCCGCTGCTCCATTTGGAGTAGCACTTGACACCACCGATAAGACCTACCACCGCGCCGATGGCATAGATGAGTTTCACTCCCGGCTCAAAATAGGAGGTCACCATTGTAGTGGCCTCGTTGATGCCGGAAAGACCGTTGCCGGCTGCACTGACAAACTCCACCGAGCAGAGAATCATCAGTACGGCGAGGACGATTCGTCCCTTGAGGTTGAGCATTTTGTCATTTACAGATTTCATATTGTTCACGTTGTATAATGCGGCGGTTTTGTTTCATCCGCCACTGTAACGCCTTGAAGCGGCATTTGCTATGGGTTTGGTCGCTGACAGACGGTCAGCCGTAATCAATCTTCTTCATCTTTCTTGCGTTTGATCATATCAATGTCACGGAGCGTGCCGCCCACGTCTATGGGCTTGCTTTTCTTCTTCGGCGCGGGAGAGACTTTCTTTTTAGTGTTCGGCTTGTTTCGGAGACTTTCAGCGATACAGGCCATAATTCCCTCGTTGATTCTTTCGTTGGATGCCATTATTTTCCCGATGAACACCACATCGCTCATTCCGGAAAGGACATTGCCGGCGGTCGCTTTCTCATCCGCAGTCGCTCTGTCCGCATTTGCGGCCACTTTCAGGGCACTCTCAATTTCTTCAAGAGAATTGCCGGATGCCGGGGGTGAAGGCGCGGCTGGCTCAACATCGTCAATGCTTGGATCCGGCTCTGTCCCGGTATCGTCAGGGGTATATTCGGATATGTCATCCTTATCCTTGAATTCAACTTGGTCGGGAGTGACTTCGCCGCCAACCATTGACTCCAGCACATGAATCATCGCAGTCTGCATGGATTCGGTAATCGCCTTTTTGAACTCCTCCATATTGAAATCGCTCTTGGGGACGAGTGAGACATCAGGCTTTGATTTATCGGGCTCTACCGGATTTGAGTTTATTGGCTCTCCGGCCTCCGGCAGTGGCGTGTCTTGATGTTCAGGCCTTTCTTTTCCCGCTCCCTTCTTGCCGAACATCCACGTCACGAACAGCAGATAGATGAATCCGCAGATTATCAATATCGAGACTGCATTCATAGGCGTGCCTTTTTCTTCCCTTTCTCCATGAGGGTGTTGAGAATGTCAGCATTGCCGGAGAGATGCTTCAGCAATATCCGGGTTACGAACACGCCGATTGTCAGACCCTCGATGCCTAACAGCGGCACGGACATCTTCAGACGGTCAACCAGCTCGCGGGGAACGAAGATGCCTTTTCGGTCGCCGACCTCTCCGGGTTCAAGGAACTGGGAGCGGTAAGCCTCAATCTGTTCAGCGGTGGCACAAGGTGATTTTTTATTGCTTTCAGTTTTGGGTTTCTTATTATCGGTTGCCATAAATTATATTTTTAGATTGTTGTCACTCATGTGCCGGATCACATCTTCATAATCCTTGAAATGCTTGTCAAGCACATTGTTCACATATTCGGTAATCGTGCCGCACTCGGAGAAGAATACCATCAGTTTCTGAATCTTCTTCTTGAATTCCTCGCAGATTGGGACTTGTTTGCTTTTACGGCTGATTCGGGCATATTTTCTCGGAATGATGAAGTTCTCCATATATTCCACCTCCCGCGCCGACTGTCCCGCGCCTGCATCCTGCTTGTGACTTGCCTCCGGTTTAGGCCTTGCCTCCGGTTTCTTCCTGACTTCCTGCTTTGGATTATCCTTTACGGGTGTATCATTGTCTTCCGGTTTAACCGTTGCCGACGGCAATCTTACATGGGATGCGTTTTCCTCATAATTGTCGAGGAATTTTTTTGAGTCAAATGTCACAGGTTGTCTATCCGCCATAATTTTCAGGATTAGTTATGCCTAAAATCTCATCCACCAGTTCCGGGAGACAGCTGTTGCGAAGCAGACTCCTGTCTGGGGGAAGAAACGTGGAGCGGAAAATCCCACCGCGGCCGGATGTGCTGCCGTCTTTGGTATATTTCACGCTAAGCGGCAGAACCGTGTCAAGGGCTTCAAGGCACAGCGTTGACATATACCGGTTGATTATCTCCACAAGGTTGCTGCGGTCTTTCGGCTGCACCTTGTTCCATACCAGATGCAAGCCTTTTATACGCATCCCTTCTTTGAACAGCATGGTCTCATTGACGTTGTTGGCGAAAGAGAGGGAACTTTTCAAGTCCCCGGTCTCAGGCGTAACCGGCACGAACAGGTAATCCATATTGGCAAGCAATGACACCAGATCGTTGTCGTTGACCGTTCCGGTAATATCGAAAAACACATAGTCGGCCTCATAGCCCTTCGCTATTTCTTCATTTGCGAGGTTTATCGCATCTGACGGTGAGCATTTGATGATGCCGTATGGGTCACCGCCAAACGAAGTCATGAATTTTGCCAAGCGTCTCTCGTATGCCGGATTCTCGCGCAACATCAGCAAATCCTTGTTGCGGTACTCAATCATCGTATGCTGACGAGCGTCGCAGTCAAGAGCCAGCACCTTCTTCCCGACGACATAGTGCAGGTAGCTTGCGACAAGTGTCGTAAGGGTGGATTTTCCGGCACCGCCCTTCTGGGTAGCGAATGCCACAAAAATCGGTTCTTTCATTATTATATTGGTGTTGGGTAAATAGAACGGCATCCGCCGTGCGGCACTTTTCCCGTGCCTGTTGTGGAAGTCCGGCTTGATAACCATGTCCGGCTCATCCGACGAGTGAATGAAAATCGCCCGATATTCACTCAGCCACTCATTAAGAATATCAATCAGATGTCCGGTCATTCGACTGTTCAGACATTCAGACATTCTTGCATCTGAATGTTCAGACGTTCAGACTTCTGTATGTACAGATGTTCAGTCATTCATAAAGAAGATTGGAAGAACAGCCATACATCTGATCGGAAATGCACACATAAACACATTCATTCATCAGTTCGCTCATTCATAAAGACATATATCCAATCATTCAGATTATTGTTCGTCTGTTCGGACTTTATGCCAGTATTATGTTTGCTCTTTATTAAATGATTTTGATTGTCTGAAGTGACATCCTTTCATCATGAAGGCTGAACATACGTCCTTATGACCGAGTGATTGACCAGTCGTACAAATGACTGAATCTGCAAACTAAACATCAGTCATTAAGAAAAAGATTACCGGATTTCCGATATTGCCGACCATTACCGACCGATTGCCGTCCATTGCTTACCGGACAAATCCAAACCGCTCCGAGGTTTGTTACGGACATACACACAAACATTC
>ERZ778516.2069-NODE-2069-length-14050-cov-7.554198_pt1 | contig 14050 bp, 9 predicted proteins | sample MGYA00510342_ERZ778516 | MGnify/ENA primary metagenome ERZ778516 (study PRJEB29527, sample SAMN07138961) | mouse gut metagenome | material: feces | host: mouse | place: China:Nanjing | collected 2016-01-25 ...
TCTATGATACAGGATGGTTCGGATTTTGTATAGGTACATGCTATCCACCGTTTACTATCATTCATTGGTCTTATTGCAACCACACTATTTAATACAATCATATGAACCATATATATTCCAAAAGAATGTTTACTCACAAACAGTAATATTGTTTGCATAATATTGTTTTTAATACTAATTGATTTCAGCAGCATATACATCATGCATGAAATACATGTAAACGTAGGTGCCAAGTCATATATATTATTAGCTTTTCCAGCATAAATCTGAATTAAAGAAACACAAATACTTAGTAACCCAACAATAAAAACAGCAACTTTCTGTTTCTTTGTTACAATAATCCTATCTACCACGAATCCCAAATAAAAGTATAATGTCCAGCTTTCTAATGGATATTTCCAAGACCATGTAAGTCCAAATAACGGCATATATGTATACATGGCATTAAAAAACAAACCTATAAATAAAAATATGCAAAGTCCAAAATTACTTGTATTCTGCAAAGCCTTCCCCATAAATGGTGCCAACAAAATGTTACCCACCAAGAAGTACAGATACCAATACTCAATAGAACTATAATTTGACAAAAGATGCTGGATAAATCCGATCCAAAAGCCAGAATTCAAAAATGTATAATTGGCATCATGTGAATACCGCAATAACATATAAAGAACAATTGGAACAACAAGTCCCCAAATCTTTTTGTAATAATACCAGAAATACTCTTTTGAAGTTTCACACTTTTCTTGTAATGCAAACTTCCCGCTTAACATATAAAACATTCCATTACATGTCAGAAAAAGTAAATTAAAAACATTAAACATAAAAGTCCGCAGTTCTGTATCTGTCGGCATTATTCTAAGCAAATGCACAGATATAACAAAAACATCGCAAATGTCCTTATGATTTCATAATTCAATTCTCTTTTCTTCATTATTACCCCTTTATATCTAACGTTTAATACAAATCTCTATTAATTTGTATCATCTTTGTGCATCAACAATATAAATAAGAATACATAAAATGGAAGCAGATAATAACATGCCAGCCCATACCTCTGCCAATATGCGTGTGGTGTACCTATCAGCAGTGTTATAACCAATCCCGCCGATGGTGCCAGCGCCACTCCATACACCATTTTCTTTCTTGCAAACACATAAACATAACACAGCAGTATAAACCAACTCATGTAAGACAATGCAGGCATAGCATCATCAAGTGGAAATGTCTCTTCTGCATTTTCACTCCATCCATACAAGAAATTTTTAGGCACAATCCCACAATTATCCCAAGTATAAATACATGTCAAATCTCCCGCCGTTATATTTTGTCTATTGAAATTGAATTCCCAAAAATTAACTGCCCAATATCCAAATGTGTTTAATTCCCATGCCTTAATATACCTCATCGGATTTTTTATTAACATTGAAAAATATGTTTTCCAAAATTTATCTATATGTTCATTCAGATAAGTCTGATTAAATTCTGCATCCCATTTTAGACGATCCACCACACAAGGTCTATACACTTCAGCATATCTGTCAAGCGGAAGCAAGTTATTCATAAATTCCCTATCATTTTCGCTCATATTACCATCATATGCCGCCACACTTGCCATCTGATTCAAAAAAATACCAATACTTTCAACAGGCTCTCCTGAAACACCCAATTTATTATATAAAGGTCCAGTAATAACCAATATCATGAGAAAAACTATTCCCATTCCAATTATTGGTTTCTTTAACTTTTTAATAATTCCTTCTTTTCTTTTCAGAATTATTGTCAGTATCAATACAAGCTCTACAAATGCAATGATATATATTCCGTTATTCCTTACAAAACAAATAACTAAAATAAAAAACATATTCTTCAAATAAAATTTTTTATCCAATATCATTTCATGGGATGTCAGGAAATCAAAAATAACCAATGTCCACACACATATACTTGCCGAAAAAATCGGATCCTTCCACATGACAATACCATTAAGAGCAAAAAAAGGAGAAAACGCATAAAATCCGGTCAAAATACAAGCCATCTTCTTTGGTATGCCCTTGCACCAAAGCCAATATATTACATACCCTAAACAACATGACACATATCCCATTTGTACAAGGGTATAAATGCAGCACCCTAAATTAATATCCTTAATAGCAGTTCCAATTTCCAAACATATCTTTATAAAAAAGGAATATGCTAATGGATGATGATTATTCCACCCTACCTGTCCTACTGCCTGATATATAGAATTAAGAGAATCACCCAAAATCATTCCCGGGTAATAAGTCATAAGATATGGCAGCCATGCAATAAAAATAATCGCTGATACCATCAGCCATATTCTCCGATTCTTAATTTCCACATCCTGTATCCGTCTGAAATGTATTGTCTGTTTTTCCACCAAATGTACTATTCCATTTAGCAGAATCAGTACGACTAGCACAAGAAAAGAAAACGCCCATACATCCTCCACAGAATATTTAGAAATATAATTCTCGAGTTTGGTTCCGAAATATAGATTAAAATTTGTTTGAATATGATACCCCATCACCAATCCTAAGCTGAAAATCAATGCATAAATAACACTGCCCACCTTTACTCCTGCCCGATTTGGTTCTTTGTTCATATAATAAATGTAAAATATTACACCCGCCAATGTAATCCATCCCAATCCATAAAACGGAATTCGCAAATATTCAAGCAAAACCCTACTTCCTATAATAGAAATTAACAGCCCCCCGCATAACTTCTCCCATTTATAATCCTTTTCATTAGGATATATATATATCGCAAATATAATTGCTAACATCATAAATAAAATTGCTGTCAAGAAATATATTATATCTGATACTCTTTTGTAGGGATTATTTATAGGTATCGATATTGTCATCCTCGGATCTGTATTAGATGGAAAAAAATATGTTCTATCCCCTTCTACATACCAGTCACAGTCAAATACCTCTGATACCTCGTTCATAAATGCCTGTCCACTTAAATCTAAAATCTTCTGCCCAGAACAATATAATTCCATCCTCTCAACAGAAAAATCTTCCTGTATATCAATGGGATCTACACGGAAATGCATATTCCTGTCATTGATTCGTCCTACATTAAATTCTACTACAGAATTTCCATTTAATGTTACTATTGACGATTTTTTTTCGGATAGTTGTTCCCCAGAATTCCAGTAAAAAAGTTGTGCCCTGCCTTCTTGATGTGTCTCTCCATAATATAACCTGATATATACGGATACTCCTTTTGTAAAATTCGAAACCACATATAATAATATTACAATTATACACCCTAAATAAAATATTCTTTTTCTGCCACTCTTCATAACTCCGTCTCCCCTGACAGCCTCATATGCGCCAAACTAATTATTGTACTTTTGCAATGTATCCTTTATCATTCTTATATACAATCTCAAGCGTTGATAAATAATCCGTTATATCCCACGTGTCTCTCTCCGGCTCCAAAACACAAACATATTTGCTTGTTTCCTTTATTTTGCGGATATAATCTTCTGGAGAAGCAACATCATCAGTATTAATTTCAGGCTGATTAGCCAATGCATAAAAAACCTTATGAATCGCGTAATCATGAATACCTACATAGAATATAGTTTCATCAACGTATGAATTCATTCGCGCAACCTCACCAAACAATTCTCTTGTTCCAGTGTCCACTGCCTCTCTAGCCATATTATCAAAATTAAAGTTGTAAATGTCAAACAAACTACTTACACGAGATTCCCCAAAAACCTGACCATACCACGGATCTGTGTAGCCGCCCAGCTTATTCTCAACCTTCGACACGGAAAACACTGCCAGCAGACTACATCCCGCTATATAAAATTTAACACAATTCTGCCTGTTAATATTTTCAGATACTATAATAAATGCATTATAAAATGACAGAAACCAAAGAACATAGTAATTTTTAAAGTAATAATAACCTGATACTTTTCCATTTAATACGCAAGCCATAAAAACTGCAATATAACCCAAAGTCACAATTAACATTATTCCCGAAAAAGTTCTATATTTTTTTACTAAAACAAACAGAATAAACGGAATAAATAACACAAAATTGGTCGCAAGGTTACGATATATTTGCCCTTCCAAAGCCAACCCACTTATGGCATTCCAAAAATAATCCTTGAGTACAGCGTAGCCTCCTGCCGCCACAGCAGCTGATAATACTGCAACTGCCATTAATCCATTGCGTGTTATCTTACCCTTCTCATACAGAAAAACAAATATATATATATATATTGAAATTAATATTATAGGCAGGAAAAGAACATATGATTTAATAAGGGAAAAAACCGTCAACATCAACGTCAGACCCAAAATTACTTTATTTGCCTTACCTATATTAAAGATATCATACAATAATACAACAAAAATAACACACAAATTACCCGAACCTAAATAAGAGGTGCCGAAAACCATATTATTTAGCGGATATCCAAATACGTATGCAAGTACACATACAATTCCTACTATATACATACCTTTGTCATTTATATGTCTCCTTATCAGGCACCAAAAAAGACCTGCATCCAGAACCAGTGTAACCAAATCTGTAATAATATATAATTCACACCCTGTTGCATATGGAACAAATGCATATACACACTCCAGCCATACTCCCATATTTAATGCATTAAAATACATTCCAGGCAAGCTATGTTGCTTTGCTGCCTCTCTTGCCCACGATAAGTGCACACTTGAATCCCACGTACATTGATAATTAAATATGTTCAAACCCTTTCCAAACTGTCGAGTCGCCAGAACAAGAATTGCTAAAATCATAATGGCATTTGCAACGGCATCCCATTTATTAAAATAATATTTCTGTCTGCACTCTTTCATTACTATAAAATACCACAATATACATCCAACCAATATATTAAGTATTCCCAAAGATTTATTGCCCACTTCAATTCCTATCATTTGCAAAAATCCAGCAAGAGCTGTTTGGTAACAAAAAAAAGAGAAAACTGCGACTGAAATAAAGTTAACTCCGCTTAATTTTATTTCAGTTTTTTTAATTCCGTACAAGCCAAGCACCATCCAGAACACGCTAATCGCATATACAACTGCAAAAACTTTTTCCATTTTCCTTCCCTTCCTTTAACCTCTTTTCATAATTTGTTGTAGCATATTAATCTCCTGCAGCCGATACTCAAAATCATGTTTGTCTTTTACCCGTAACGTTGCCAGAATGATTCCTACCGAAAACAGGAGCATCGCCAATAACATGACAAAACCGCATACAATCAATGTCGGAAACCTATCCACAACTCCTGTGTTAATATAGTCCACAAGTACGGGGACAAAGAATCCTGAACTAAGCAATGCCAAAACCATTGCTAATAAACCGAAAAATCCAAAAGGTCTATAATTCTTATATAGATGCGCTATTGTTCCGATAACCTTTAATCCATCCGAAAACGTGTTTAGCTTCGACTCACTCCCTTCTGGTCTGTCGCGGTATTCGATAATCACATTATCTACTTTCATATTTCTGTCAACTGCAAAAATAGTCATTTCCGTTTCTATTTCAAATCCCTTCGACATGACAGGAAACGACTTGACAAATTGATAACTAAATGCCCTGTATCCGGTCATAATATCTTTGATAGATGTTTTGAACAATCTATTGATGCTTCCCCGAACCAGACTATTACCAAAATTATGAAATGGGCGCTTATTTTCCGTAAAATAGGTGCTCGAGAGTCTGTCCCCCACCACCATATCTGACTGATAATCCCTGACAAGTTCTACCATTCTGGGTGCCACATCTGCCGGATAGGTATCATCCCCATCTACCATAATATACACTTCTGCATCGATCTCCCGAAACATACGCCGAATCACATTTCCCTTGCCTTGTTGGTACTCATGTCGTACAATAGCGCCTAAATTTTCTGCTATTGCTGCTGTATCATCAGTAGAATTATTATCGTACACATAAATAACTGCCCCAGGCAGGCTTTCCTGAAAATCACTTATGACCTTTCCAATTGTTTTTGCCTCATTGTAGCAAGGCACTAACACAGCTATATTATCCATCCCTGTCCTCCCAGCATCCAGATAAACGCGCCAAAGGAGAGCAGCTGTTCCAAGCCCTCTCCTCTAAGATGGCATTTCTTTCTTACACTATGCCAATTATAAAGTTTCTGTTTATATATGTCAATAATATCCGTTTAATATCTTCTTTGTATTTCCTACCAAAAAAATCGTTCTCGTCTAATGTGTGACAGGTAATTTTTATAATTTTTCCCGTGTAAGCTCCTGTTTTTAATAATTTATTCGTTCAGCAATTCATCGGACTCCATGCAAACTACGGCAAGGGACATCTTCAATCACAGAATCCCCCACCTCTGTATGGTAATTACAGAAACTACATGTATTTTCCTTTGACGTTGACTGCTCTATATATGTTTTTCTCAAATCAAACCTCAAAGTTTACTTAATACAAAGCTGTAATCATTCCGTCGCAAAAATCTTCCAAAGATACATTTTCACTTCGTCCATCTTGCTTCCCACGTCTATAAAAAAGATAACAAAAATCCCGCCCTGTATCTGGTGCATTTAACAAGTTACATACTTCCACCAATTTCCTTATATATTGTTTTCCATCTTTTCCAAATACAATGGGTAATTTTTTTATGTCTTCCTTTCTAAAATTACTGTTAAACATAGAAGTCTTTATAAATAATAACTCTGATCCCCAGTCATTTACCTTCGCCTTATTCACTAAAAAACTGCACATTTCAATCTGTCCCTTCAGTCTTTTAATTCGCAGCCGGCTTTCCGCTTTGTCCACCTTTTCTTCTACTGTCAATTCTTTCTTTTTGCTTTCAATCAGACTATCATTAATGACAACATATTCAAGTCCACTCCGTTTGTTTTCCCTGCACAAATCAGTTATATTTTCAAGGAAGAAATTTTCCTTTTCTCCGTTAATGCCAATTAAAGCCTTATACTCCTCCTCTGACTTCCATACCGGATGCATTCTGGAATTTCTGTCAAATAATTCTTTACTTAATTCATCAGGAAATACATTTTTAGCCAAGTAAATGATATCATCATCACTTAAAAGTGATACCTTTATATTCTTTTTTAGTTCTTGCCCCTTTACGCTTAGTGAATTTTCTGACATCAACTTTTTTCGGGACGTGTCAAGGTTGGTCGCTAAATTATCCAATATATGGGACAATATGTACACTTCATATATAATTGTTGGATGATTTTGTATCCATTTTCTTTCAGCATCATGTGCATACACCACATTTTCGATAACACTAACAGCAGCCTTGTTATATACTATTCTATAATGCCCATTATGAACATCTATCGTAAGCGCGTCCAGTAATCGCTTATAATCAATATTCACTGTTTTAAATCCAGATGTGTACGCATCCCGAATCAGATAATCCAAGCGATCCACGTCAATTACCTTAGAATTCAGCATCCTTATAAAACAATTTTTTATTCCGTTTTTTGCATTTTTTGTGTCTTCTTTATAGGCATATCCAGTTATACACCTTGCAAATAATTCCTTGCATTCGCTGTCTCCAATTATATCCCCAAATTCTTTAATTCCTATTATTGCACTCATAATTTCATGTTCAGCAGCCCCATCCGACTCTGGTGGCAAATCGTTCTCAAAGTCCTCGACATTCACCAAAGAACACAACCTTCTGTGTAATGTATTTAATGTATATTTTTCATCCCTATACCCCCGCTCGCCCGTATGAGAAAAAGGGGCATGCCCTACATCATGCAACAGACAGGCTACTGTATATACTTTTGAATATTTTATTGCCAAGTCTTCATTTAAGTATTCACTTTTAATAATACTTTCTTTAAACCTTTTTGCAGCCATCTCTCCTAGATGATATACACCAATAGAATGTACAAAACGATTATGAAGCGCTGATGCATAAAGGGGCGGATAACTCGTTTGTGCCACTCTTCGCAGCCTCTGAAACACAGGTGTATCAACAATCTTAGTTATAAACTCCTGCGGAATCGTTATATATTCATATATAGGGTCTTTAAATTTTTTAACTTGCTGCATTTACTACTGCCTCCGCCGTTGCCTCAAATGCGCCATTTAGATCAGAAGCATTATATACCCGAAATTTATTAACCAGATCCTCAACCGTTTTACCACTTTGTAATGCTATAGCTGTTTCACTCCCTAAATCTATTTCTTCAAAAAAATCTGAATAATTTCGAAACATATTTGATGTATATGCTCTGGATAAAACCAGCTGTGCTTTCTCATAGCTATTTTTATTCAAATACTTCACAACTGCTTCTCCATAGGTCTCCAAATCCCTCAACGTAACCCGAAAATTCCGGGAGTCCTTTCCCTTCTTTGCCTGTAAAATCTCAATCAATGCATTCGCCGCCAAATCTTCAATTCCAATATAATAGCACATTTTTATTATCCCTCTTTTTTATCTTAATCTTTATTTAAACAGCCTTTCTCATCAATCTTTGTACCGGACATTTCTCATTGCAATCACTACATGACATTTGGTTTCTAACAAACTCCCTCTCTGCCTTTAGGTACAATGAGTTCTCATAAATCTCCGATATACTTTTTTCGTATACAGAATCAGGCTCTACAACCTGCCCTTCATTATCATACAATACGATATACTTAAATGCCTCACAGCCAAAGACTTTTCCATCATACCGGACACATAACTTTCGCTTTCCGGCGAAACACTGATATTCACTATTATCTGTCTGAAGCGGAATTCCTATACGGACATTGTCCATTTGAATTTCAGCCAACTTGCGCTTTAATTCATCATTCTCTTTTTTGGGTATGTACAGCTCATCCGAATTTTGCTTTGCCCTTCCATGCGGAACCAGTCCCAGAAAACTAATTTGATTCACATTAGTCTGTTTAACATAAGCAAGCATTGCATCAATCTGTTTCACATTTATCCTTGTAGGAACAAAATGCACCTCTGTAAAAATGCCTTTTTTAGACGTTCTTTCAATGCTGTTCAACACATACTTAAGATGTCCGTTCGTCCCCATAAAACGGTCATACACATCCTCATCAATTGCTGGCAAGTCAAAAATTATCCTATCTACCCCAGCCTCATCCAATTCTGTCAGCAGACAGTTCTCCAATTCGCATCCCTTTCCCAGACCATCCAGCATTATACCGCTCGTATATATGTATACTATTATCCCTTTGGACTTTGCATACCGGACGATATCCAAGAGTCCGTCATGCAAAAACGGCTCGCCGCCGGAAATACTCAGCAATTCCATACCAATTTGTTTCATTCCATCAATAATTCCATATACTACTTCTTTCGGAATTTTCATTGTACAATCCATTCCAGAAAATGACGAACAATGTATACAATGATTCGGACATTTATGTATAATTTCCACAGAAACTTGTTTCATTTTCATTTTCCCCCACTTTTTACATTACATTTGACATTTCCGTATTTATCATCATCATATTTGTCAATACATTTCTCTATCTCATGCTTTAGCTGTTCTGTCTCATTCTCATCTTCCCCCGAATCTCCTGAGTCTACAAAAGACAACCAAAATTTATCCTCCTTATCATGATTAATCTCAAATTCTATGGTTATTTTTTCAATACTTCTATATTTCTTATCTATTTCAAACTCCATACGTTTTGCAAAATCAAACTTTCTCTTGGAAGTATCCTGCCCATCCCTAAAAGTAGTTTGATACAACAAATACTGATGTTCTAATACCCTCTTAATATTTTCAACAATCTCATCCCTTCTTGCCTTTTCCATATTAATATTCTCTATATATGAAATTTTATTGCAGTTATATGAATCTATTGATAATCTTCTGAATTTGTTTGATGCCCCCTTATACATATCCTTCCATGACTTCCGCCCCCATTCCTGTAGTTCATCACAGACAAACAACAACATCGGAAATGTTGCCACATCAATATGATATATATCACGGCATGTATGGGACGCCATCGCCCTCAAAATGTCCCTCCGAATATAAAATTGCCGGGCATCCTCCTCTCCAAAAATATAATTGGCATCGGAATTATTGTCTGCCTCTTTGAAATAAATAAGCATTTTATATATAATTATTGAACTAATCACACCATGCATAAAGGATTCTAACGATAGCATATACTTTAGTTTATATTTTTCCTGTATGCTTGCCTTATATTTGGGTTTTTTACCCTTCTTTGCTTTTTTTGCTTTCATTTTTTTACTTGCAAATAAAATGATATCCTTATTATTTGAGTCTCGCGTACCATCAAATCTGATATTACCATTAATATTAGGTTGTGCAACAAAAAATTCCATCATTTTTTCCGTCTTTTCCAAAACCTTCTTTGACTTCTCCAACGGATATCCTAAATCGTGGCACAACGCCATTATTGTCCACATACTTATTTTTTCATACTCATTAATCTCCTCGCTAAAACAGTTTATACCCGTAAGAATATTCTGACCATCCTTGTTAATTACCTTATAACTTACACCACCGCTGCAAAATATTTCACCTGTTTCTATTTTTTTCTCTGGCTGCTTTTTTTCATATTTCTTCTTAACATCCTCTCCAACTTCATTTGCTGGCTCTCCTTCAAAGTGAATTGAATCAATAAGACGTTCTCCGTCCCCTGTTATTTTCTTGTTTTTATTCAACAGCAAAAAAACTCCCAGCAGCCATACCCTGATAACATGAAAAACATGGTCTCTATAATGTGCATCACTTCCGTATAGTTCCCCCTCGAAATCAATATATTTCTTGTGATATCCCTCAAGTTCCTCCAATCCATATACAAACGGAACTCTTTCATTTTCCCTAAATGGTTCTCTTTTGTCGAAGTACCGCAAACACATAATTGATTTTTCAATTAAGCTGCTCCATAAACCGTCCAAGTCATCACATAAGACATACGAGAGTTCAGGATTACTATCATCCAAAGGCCGCCTAAGCTCCTCTAACTTTGTTTTCACACCGCTATCCAAAGGATGCCTAAGCTTGCTATATTTATCCTTATCTTTGTCAAATTCTTGACAAAATACAATCACTTCTGATAATAAATACTTATCATTAATATTCATGAGATTTCCTCCTATGCACACTATCCTTGCTTTTATTCTTATACTGCATTGCTATTTTATCATTAATTCCCCACTTTGGCGGATAAAAATAGTAAATTCTGTCATGATACTGCTGTTTATAGCGCTGCTTTATTGTTTTCCTGTCATCAAGCCCGCAGATGTCCGGATGCGCTATCCGAGCATACTTATCTGTCTCACAAAATAAATTCTGGCAGTCTATCAATTGTAAGCACCTGCCAAACAGTGTCTCAAATTTCAATCCCCTACTCTCAAATTCTTTCTCCTGGTTTTCTGCCACAGCCTTAATGATATCTTCATATTTATATTCACCAAAATCCTGAAAGCATTTACATATCCCATTTTTAGCACCTGGTCCCGCCACGACAAACTCCATCTCACTGAAATCGCACAACTCACTATAATTTAAGTCAATTGCATACTGAAATGCAAGAAAGGAGCCAATCATCGGAAAAGACAATAAAATTTTATATACCTCTTCCAACGTTTTCGCTCCAGCTATTTTAACAGGAAGTTTTGAACGCATCATAAATTCCAGTAGTTTTAAATTGTTTTGATGTTTTTTGCCATAACCAAAACTACTCTTCCCAGAAGGCATTATATATGCAGCAGAAAATATTTTCTGTCCATTTATCAATCTTTGTGTCAGTAATCGTTCGTATTCCTCATAGCAATATGAAGAATACGATAGAGTCCCCAGCCTTTGTTCCATGTACTCCCAAGTTTCTATCTTATTAAACATTTTAAAAAGCAATATTCTAAAACAAGTATCTTCTGGTGAAAATTTTTCGTCAGTGTATATAACATTTCTAATTAAATACTGGCTTACACGATCTGACGCTCTGTATGCATTTGTAAATTTATACTTCCCTAGTATTTCATCATCTGTCCAGGGGCGTTCTTCTGTAAACATCCGCCTAAAAAATATATTCTGTCTCTCAGCCGCAAATTTCCAGTAGGTGTCATACACTTCTGTGGGTCTTAGTTTGTTTAGAATCATTTATATTCCTACCCTCAACGCTCTATACTTCTATCCACCAGTATCTTGCCATTCATTATAACAGTTTTATCCAGAAATTTCAATCACTTTACATTTGTGACATACAGAAAATGCAAACCTTTTATACCTTTTCAAACAGAAGCTGTCTTATTCTCCGAATCCCCCTCGCAATCATCCTCGGCACCCAGGTTGCTATCCGTCCGACTTTGTACGACAAGGATTGCAGAGTGTGTTCATACGCTCCTTCTATAGACGCTTTTTCAGCTCTTACATGTATGATCTGCGTGCGGAGTTGCTCTGTCTGCGTTTTCAATGCTTCAATGTCATTTTGCTTCTGCGCCACTAACTCATTTTTATCGTTCAATTCCCTTGAAAGCTCTGTATGCACACGGTTTAATTCTTCTATCATCCGAGTCTGTTCTTCAAGCTCACGGCTTTTGTCCGCCAATTCATCATTCCTATTTTCAAGCTCCTGATTTTTTTCCTCTATCATTCTCCCTTTCTGGTTAATATCAAACTGCTTGTTTTCAATATCATAGAGCAGTCCCAGAATAACTTTTTCCTTCCCCCAGTGTTTTTCAAAAACAGAATAGCCTTTATCCCGCTCCTCAAATGGCAGCCGATAATACCACGCATCAAAATTGTCTGAGAGTATTCTCCTCTCCATTCGCTTATAAACTTCCTCGTATCTGTCGAATGTCCCCTGTTTATCCAGAAATCTTTTAACCGCGGTAATTGAGTCTGCACCGCAGCAGCGTTTATCCAAACCTTCTAGATCCAGTCTGCCTGGTTTGGAAACGCCTATTGCAAAATTATAATTATAGAGCTTATCGGGTATTCCCATGTAGGTATCTGCAAAGTATGCCAGCACGAAATATGCCAGCATGTCTTCTGCCATGCAGTAATGGCGGTCATCCATTGCCTCAAATGCCTTTTTGCACAAGGATGCCTTATATATTTTGTTGACCAAATTATAATTGTACTTTTCATCCCTGAAGCAGGCTTCCATGACATTCCCATGAATCATCCCACCCTCATAGGGAACTACAAATCCCGCAAAGGAATCCACCTCAAACTGAGGGGCATTCCCTGTATTAATAATGTTCATGCCAAACTGGAGAATATCTGTTTCGTATTTTGTGATTGCAGCGTAGGCATTTTCACAGGCTTCATCAGAATAGAAATCATCCCCGTCAAGAAACATAATATAGCCTCCCTCTGCTGCCATCACGCCACATTTTCTTGCATATAGCCGACCTCTGTTCTCAATATTTTTAATCACGTGGACACGGTTGTCCTCTGATGATGCTTTATCAAGTATCCGCAGGGATTCATCCGTCGAGCAGTCATCAACGCAAATAATTTCAATATTTTCCTTACTTTGATTTCGTACGCTGCCAATGCATTTTTCAAGGTACTTTTCCACATTGTAAACCGGAACTACGACAGAAACATCACACTTTACCATTACATAATCTCCTCACTGCTCAATTAACACTGTCCCCCCAAATTCCTTCAATAGTTGTAATCGGAATCTTTTCCTCCCTGCATATGTATAACTTCTCGGAATCTTCAGCCCTTATTTTATACGACTTTCAGACCCTCTCTCAAAAAAATCACCCACTTTTTTCCACTAAACACTTGACAAATCGTTCAAAATTTGCGTTACTGCCTATGGATCTTCTTTTATTTCTTTCGACTGGAGGCGATTTCTTTGTTACCTTTGAATACTGGCGGACATTCCGCCTATCAGGATACTTTTGTATCCAATTTCCTTAATTTCTATCCTGATCCCTTTGTACTTCCTAAAAGTACTTGGGATTATATCGTGCAGTTTTGATTTCTTGATTGGTGCCGTATGCTCAGAGAAACTCCTCTTTATGCCCTCCTCAGTGGTTTTTCTT
>ERZ778516.2071-NODE-2071-length-14045-cov-15.505718_pt1 | contig 14045 bp, 12 predicted proteins | sample MGYA00510342_ERZ778516 | MGnify/ENA primary metagenome ERZ778516 (study PRJEB29527, sample SAMN07138961) | mouse gut metagenome | material: feces | host: mouse | place: China:Nanjing | collected 2016-01-25 ...
GAATCCGTAATGCTCACCCCGTTTTCCTGCCCGTCAATGGCCCCCTGCTGAATGGCGGTGAACACTTCGCTCCAGCTCATGGAGATGGGATCCGCTTTCAGTTCCCGGAAAAAGTCCATATAGACCTCGCTGCCCGGTACCCGGATCTTCAGGCCCTGTACGTCCTCCGGCGTACGCACTTCATGCCTGCTGTTGCTGATCTGCCGGAATCCGTTGTGAAAAGAGCCCAGATAGGTAATTCCTTTTTCCTCCAGAACCTTTGCGTAGTAATCTCCCCCGGTCTCATCAATCACGGTTCTGGCCTCCGTATAGTTGTCAAAGCTCCACGGGATCGTTGCAATGGACATCTGACCGTCCAGCACCGACATGACGGATGTGGCATAGGCCGCCAGGTCCGCGCCTCCCACTGCAATCATCTCGATTCCCTTTGTGGAGTTCCCCCCTGCAAGCTGATCATTGGGAAATACCGCAACGGTGACTCTGCCGCCGGACTCTTCTTCCACCAGTTCCGCAAATTTCTTCGCCACTTTGGTATCAATCTGAATATCCGTTCCATTGACCGCCATCACCAGTTCGATCTCCTGGTAACTGTCATCCGATTCTGTGGATGTCTGTTCCGTACCAGAACCGCATCCCGACAGCAATACAGATGCCAGTACCGCCGCAAGGATCAACCCTGCCATCTTCTGCTTCATCAAGCATTTCTCCTTCCTTTTGTTTTCATCCTTTGTAGGATGTTATACGTACTATATACCATAATGGCAAAAGAATGTCAATGCTTTTTCTCATATTCGGCATTTTATACATATTTCATGTGTGATTTTTGTGCGAAATGACAGATAAAAAAGAAGCAACACGGATCCGTTTATTTCAAATAGCCTTCTGCTGTCTGTACACAGGAACCAAACAGTTTGCAGACCATGAACGGTGTTGCCGGTGCGCTTTTTGCAGAAAAGCGGAATAAACGGAAGCTGAAAATGCACACCGATAACACCCTACAGGCTGATCGCCTGTTCTCAATACTGCCTGCAGCCCTTTACGCCTCTGCCGTATGCCAGTCCAGCAGAAGCTGTCTGACCCAGCTGCACAGCTTTTCACTGCTCTCACCTGCGATCCGCATCACTTCCTCATGGCTGTGTTTCGTCTTCGCGATCCCGGTCGCCATGTTGGTGATGCAGGCAATCCCCAGTACCTTCATTCCCAGATAGTTGGCTGCGATGGTTTCCGGCACGGTGGACATGCCGATGGCATCCGCGCCGAGACGTTCATATGCGCGGATCTCTGCCGCGGTTTCATAACAGGGACCGGAGAAAATGGCATAGACGCCTTTTTTACAGGAGATCCCCAGCTTCTCTGCTGTCTTTTCCGCCTTCCGAATCAGTTCTTTCGCATACGCCTCCGACATATCCGGAAAACGGACGCCGAAACGTTCGTCATTTTCTCCGATCAGCGAGTTGTTTCCCAGCATGTTGATGTAATCGGTCAGGATCATCAGGTCTCCCGGCTCGAAATCCCGGTTAATCCCGCCGCAGGCATTGGTTACGATCAGATTCTCAATACCCAGAAGCTTCATCACATAGATGGGATAGGTCACTTCCTTCATGGTAAAACCTTCGTAATAGTGAAAACGTCCCTGCATGGCAGCAATGATCTCCTGCCCGATCCTGCCGATCACCAGATTTCCCGCATGCCCTGCCACGTGAGACCGGGGGAAATTCGGGATCTCCGTGTAGGGGATGACCGCCCGTTCCTCCATGATGTCCACCAGGCTCCCCAGACCGCTTCCTAATATGATGCCCGTGGTCGGACGCAATGACGTCCTGCCCTGAATAAACTGCGCCGATTCTTTTACTTTCTCATAAAACATAGATTTGACCTCCTTTTTCTTTCTTCCGGCTCTATGGCCTGCATGCTGCTTTGACTGACCGAAGCATCTGTTATTGAATCACCAGCGTCCGTTCTCCTACCATATCCTCCAGAAATCCCTGAATGATGCTCTCTGTCTGAACTCTGGCATTTTGAAGCAGACTCTCCAGATCCGCCTTTTCCATAACATCCGCCTTCGCTGCCGCAACCATGTCAATCACATCCTCTTTTTCCATCCGGTTAAACAGCGCCCATTTTTCATCATAAAATTCGATCGAGCCTTCGTCAATCTCCACAGACTGCACTTCGCACTCCGGCAATGTAATCACTACCTGGTCTTCCTGAACATCGATGACTGCTTTCTGAATATCGATCCCGGCCCGGACACCGGCCGTATAGATCATGGAAAAGCTGTTTCTGGTAAGAAACGGAATCTTCCCTTCGGAATATCTGATCAGACCTGTATAGGTAAGCCGGGCAGTGGTCAGCTCACGGACTGCTTCCAGCCTGCTGCTGACGAAAGCAGAGGTGAGTTCCGGTTCCTCCGGGGTGGTATAATACATATAGCCGCAGATTCCTGCACCCATGCCGAGAAACAGGGTCAGCAGAATCAGCAGACATGTTCTTCCAAATCTTCTCATTTTCAACCGCTCCTTTGTCTCTTTACCTGATTATACCATGTGTGGCCGTTACTGAAAACTCTTACTTTCTGTATTTATTCCGAGTCTCTGTTACTGCTCAGATAACTGCAGGCCTTCCGCCTGTTATGGACATATGTTCCTGAAAGACCCATGGAAGGGCGCCGGTTTTATATTTCTGATTTTTATATATGGATTGACACAGTATATTATATATTGTATAATATACAAAACTGATACATAAGAAAGGAGCACAAAGATGATATTTCCTTTAAGTCCACCCATGTTTGACCTGCTGATCCTTTCCATTACTGAACAGGAAGATTCCTATGGTTATCAGTTAAGCCAGAAGATCAAGAACGTCTCCGGCGTCAAGGATTCCACCCTTTACCCGATTCTGAAAAGGCTGCAGGAACAGGGATTCCTGACCGTATATGACCAGCCCTTTCAGGGAAGGAACCGAAGATACTACCGGATCACAGACTCTGGCAGAGAACGATACCAGGAGCTTATGGAGGAATGGCAGCTCCACAAAGAAGCCATTGACCGGATTTTGAAAGGAGGAAGCGAAGAATGAACCGTGAAGAATACATGAAGCTCCTGCAGCACAGACTGAGGAGACTGCCCAAAGAAGATTACAACCGGGCGATCGCCTATTTTATCGAATATTTTGAGGAAGCCGGTCCAGAACGGGAAGCGCAGGCCATAGAGGATCTGGGAAGCCCGGAGCTGGCAGCAGATCAGATCATCCGCGATTTTGCAGTGGAGAATGCCGACGGCCCTGCGAAAAATGTCAAAAAAGGATTTTCTGCCCTGTGGATCGGCATTCTGGCGATTTTTGCCGCACCAGTGGCTCTGCCGCTGGCACTGGCGTTCGGCGCGGTGATCCTTGCCATGATACTGGTGGTGGCCGCCCTGATCTTCTCTGTATTCCTGATCGCCGTTTCCCTGGTCCTGTCCGCGCTCCCCTGCATTCTGGTCAGTCTCTGGCTTGTTTTCACTTCTTTTGCAGACGGACTGGCCACGCTGGGATACGGGCTCCTCATTCTGGGTGTGGGAATCCTTATGACCATGCTCAGCATCTTAATTACCAGATGGTGCCTGCACGGCATGACCCGTCTGTTTGGACTGATCGTGAAAGGTGGTAAATATTATGAAAAATAAGAAAATATGGTTTTTCCTGTCTCTTTTATGCCTTCTGTCGGGAGGACTCTTTGTACTTCTGGGAACCCTGTTGGGCGGAATCCCCGGCTTCTATCTGGATAAAAACGGCATTCATACTTCAAGGGAAACGGCAAGTCAAACGATGAACGTATTTCAGGATACCATCGAACTGGATCCATTTGACAGCATGGAACTGAATATTTATAATGCGGAGGATGTAACGCTTATCCCCTCAGACCGTTATGCAGTCGAATACCGTATTACCGGTATTTACGAAAAACCCGTCTGTCAGGCAGAAGACGGCAGACTGATCTTCCGTGAAACCTCTACTGTGTACAATGATCCCGGAATCTGGTTTCTGTATGCCAGCCCCCGTTCTGAATACATCAGAGAACCCGGACCTTATTATGTGAAAATCGAATATCCTGCAGACCAGATTTTCACTGATGTCAAAATCCGGATGGAATGCGGAGATCTGAAGCTTCCGTTTATACAGGCCGATACACTGGACATCCAGGATGACTACGGAGATGTCTCTCTGGACGGTTTTACCGGAACCGCATGGAACCTTTACATGTCCAGCGGAAATCTGGCTGCCGGATCAGTGACCGCCGAACAGACAAATATTCTGAGCGAATATGGAGACGTCTCTCTGAAAGACTATACCGGAAACATACTGGATATCCGTATGTCCAGCGGCGATCTTTCTCTTGGCCCTGTGACGGCCGAACAGACAGAGATTCAAAATGAGTATGGAACTGTTCAAATCGAACAGGTGTTCGCTGACAGCCTGACCGCGAATTTAAGTTCCGGCTCCTTTCTGGCCGGAAGCCTGGACGTCCCGGCTCTGAAAGTGGTGAATGAATATGGGTCGGTTCGCATCCTGCTTCCCGGAACACTGTCCGACTATGGCTACCAGCTGCAGACCGAATACGGCTCTGTCCTTCTGGGTGGAAAAAGCCTTGCAAACAGCGGCGAAGAGGAAGACGAAATCCATTATACCTCCGCCGGAACCAATGGAAAAACCATTGAGATCTTATGCGACAGCGGAGATATCATAATTGATCCGGTACCATAGAATCTCCGTATTTTATCGGAAACCATGAAAAAAGCTTCTCTCCCTGATATAAGGAAGAGAAGCTTTTTTCCCTCTTACTTCAGACTTACTGCATCCGCTGTCCGATCAGCACTGTCTTTCCTTCAAAAGCAAACCCGTATTTTCGGTTCTTCTCAAAGCTCCGGATTCCGATTCCTGCTGTTCTCGCCATGGCGCCCCCTGCCTTCCTGTTCTGCCGCAATTATGGCATTGCCTGTTTTTCCTTTTAAACGCTCTTTTTTGTATGTCAAAAACACGTTGCACTTCTGTTCTATCCATTGTAAAATGGGAAAAAGCAACTATATGCAGAAAGCAGGTGAACCATATGGAAAAAACATGGTGGAAAGAAAGCGTTGTCTACCAGATCTATCCTCGAAGCTTCAACGACAGCAACGGAGACGGCATCGGAGATCTGAACGGCATTACGGAGAAGATGGACTATCTGAAAGAACTTGGAATCGACGTCATCTGGCTCTCCCCGGTCTATGAATCGCCCAATGACGATAATGGATATGATATCAGCAACTATCAGGGCATCATGAAAGAATTCGGTACCATGGAGGATTTTGACCGGATGCTGGCCGCCGCCCACGAGCGGAAGATCCGGATCGTCATGGATCTGGTCGTCAATCACACCTCTGACGAGCATCCATGGTTTGTAGAGAGCCGGAAATCAAAGGACAATCCTTACCGGAACTATTATATCTGGAAAGAGGCAAAGAACGGCGGCGTACCCAACAACTGGGGCTCCTGTTTCGGCGGATCCGCCTGGAAATATGATGAGACGACGGACATGTATTTCCTGCACATGTTTTCGCAGAAACAACCGGACCTGAACTGGGAAAATGAGACCGTCCGCCGGGAAGTGTTCGACATGATGGACTGGTGGTGTCAGAAAGGCATCGACGGCTTTCGGATGGACGTAATCAGCATGATCTCCAAAGATCCGGCATATCCGGACGGAGCTTTAAAAGAAACCGGTTACGGAGATTACGGCCCCTATGTATGCAACGGTCCCAGGGTACATGAATACCTGCAGGAGATGAACCGAAAAGTCCTCTCCCGCTATGACCTTCTGACCGTTGGCGAATGCGCCGGCGTGACGGTCGAAGAGGCAAAGAGATATGCAAATCAGGACGGAACGGAACTGAACATGGTCTTCCAGTTTGAACATATGGATCTGGACGGCGGCGAGACCTTCAAATGGAATGACCGGAAGATCAGCCTTGTGGAACTGAAGGCAACTCTTTCCAAATGGCAGACGGAGCTGTACGGCAAAGCGTGGAACAGCCTGTACTGGTGCAACCACGACCAGCCCCGGATCGTATCAAGGCTGGGCAACGACAGCGACGTTTACCGGGAGCGTTCTGCGAAGATGCTGGCGACCTGTCTCCATATGATGCAGGGCACACCCTATATCTATCAGGGAGAAGAGCTTGGCATGACCAATGTACCCTTCCCGGCTCTTACGGATTTCCGGGATATCGAGAGTATCAACGCTTTTCATGAATACACCGGAAGCGGACAGATCGCTCCTGACGATATGATGCGCTACCTTCGCTATAAGGGCCGCGACAACTCCAGAACGCCCATGCAGTGGGACGACAGCAACCACGCAGGTTTCAGTACCGCCGCCCCCTGGATCATGGTAAATCCCAACTATACCCGGATCAACGCCCGAGAGCAGCTGGCACGTGAGGATTCTGTCTTCCACTATTATCAGAAACTGATCCGCCTGCGGAAATCCCACGAGATCATCGTATACGGCTCTTATGAACTCCTGCTGCCGGACGACCCGGATCTCTATATCTATACCCGGGAACAGAACGGAGAAAAGCTGCTGGTCATCTGTAATTTTACGGACCAGTCAAAGAACTTCTCTCTTCCCGACGGATGGATACCGGAACGGATGGAACGCCTGATCGGCAACTGCTGCCGGACCGCCGCCGGGCGGACCATGGAGCTTATGCCCTATGAAGCAGTTGTCTACAACATGCCTGCATCATAGACCGAAGCTGCACCGCGTCCTGTCCGGTTCCTGCATGACTCCGGACTCCTGCAGCAGGCAAAACGTCGGCGCCGGAATATCTTCGCCCATGCAGGCGCCATCCACGTTCAACAGCCGGATTTTGATTTGAATCCGGCAGAGAAACCGCATAAAACAAGGAGGAAACCGCACATGTACAAATTATGGGAAGCATTAAAGGAAGCAAAAAAATACCGCTGGGTAGAGCTTTCCCACTCACTGAACAATGACAGCCCCTATTGGGCGGGCATCCCGGAAGGCTCCGTAGAACTGGGAACCACCTGTTTTGACTGGGGCAATGAGATGCTGGACTGCCTGATCCAGACTTTCAAATTCCCGGGGCAGTTCGGCACCCACATCGATTTTCCGGGACATTTTGTCAAGGATCGGGAATTATCCGAGCGATACGGCGTGAAGGATCTCATTTTCCCGCTCTGTGTCGTTGATGTTACGGAAAAAGTAAAAGCAGATCCCACTTATGTGGTCACTTCTGCAGATCTGAAAGAATACGAAGCAACATATGGCCCGATCCCTGATGGCGCCTTTGTAGCGCTGCGCACGGACTGGTCGAAGAAATGGCCGGATATGGACGCACTCTCCGGCACGGATGCAGACGGCGGTGAAAATTTCCCCGGATGGTCCATGGATGCCCTGAAATACATCTACGAAGAGCGGAATGCCGCTGCCAACGGACACGAAACTCTGGATACGGACGCTTCCGCAGAAGCCGCCAAAGCCGGTGATCTGGCATGCGAGCGGTATGTGCTGGACAGGGGCAAACTGCAGGTGGAAGTCCTCACCAACCTGGATCAGGTGGCTCCTGCAGGGGCCGTTCTCATCGTATCCTATCCGAGGATCGAAGGCGCCACCGGACTTCCTGCAAGAGTCTGGGCCATTACGGAATAAATGAAAAAAGCTGCCGCAGAGCAAAAAGCAACACGCTCTGCGGCAGTCCGTATGTTTCTGAAATCTCTATCTCTGCGAAAGCAGCTGCTCGATCACATAGGCGACACCTGCTTCTTCATTGGTCTTTGTGACATATTTTGCCGCCTTTTTAATCTCCGGTACTGCATTCCCCATGGCGACGGTTGCACCAAAATCCATGGACAGCATGGAATAATCGTTCATACTGTCACCCAGCACCAGAACCTCATCCATCGTATATCCAAGAGATTCTATGTAGGCCTTCAGGACCGGACCCTTCTGTGCCCGGACATCCGTGATCTCCAGATTGTCCACAAAAGAAGAGGCTGCTGCGATCCTCGGGTCTCTGGAAAGCACCTGTTCCAGTCTCTTCAGCCTGGCAAAATCATCAGAAAACAGAAAGATTTTATAGACCGGAACTGCTGCTTCTCTGAGCTCTTTCACGCTGAGAATTCCCCTGGTGTTCGCTTTAATCCTCTGATATAACGGGGAATTTAAAATCTCCTCTCTGGTCGTATTCGCATGAAAGATCTGCGCCTGCAGGATAATGCTCTCTTTTACCTGCTCAGGGGTCCCGATCCGGTAATCATACTGATCAGTGGAAAAAATAACCGACACAGACCATTTTTTCAATTCTTCATATAGTTCTTCGCACAGATTCAGATCCATATGAATCCGGCTCACAAGCTGCTGAGCGGAATCTCTCACTTCTGCACCGCTGGCCAGAATATAGTCACAGGTCAGATCAAACCCCTTCAGCTGCTCCATCGCCTGTGTCAGATTCCGCCCGGTCGCAATGATAAACCGAATCCCATGCGCACAGGCCCGTCTGACCGCCTCCGCCGTCCGGGGCGCTATCTCATGCGCATCATTCAGCAACGTTCCGTCCATATCACTTGCGATCACTTTTATCATAATCCTGTCCTTCCTTTTTGCACGATGTAAGGGGCTACCATACAGCATGATACCCCCTCACCATATTACAGGAATCTGCCTGCAGATTCAACCTGTTTTTTAAAGCGCCGCCTGCAGTTCCTCCAGACTCATGGTCCCTGTAATCATTTCATATTCCCCGGCATCGAAGACTTTCCATTCCTGAGAAGATATTTCCTTCCCATCTATATAATCTGCTCCATACAGCCCCAGAGAGTCCATCTCCTCCTCATCCGGCATCCCGTTTCCGTTTACATCGTCAAAATTAACGGTCTTGATCTCCGCTTTGATATCCAGTGTATACGAACCGCTGATCTCCATGTAAGTCGTATACAGAATGGCTCCGGCGTAATCCGAGTTACAGTTCCTTATATTGTTCTTCCGCGGCGCATATTCATAGCCCGCATTTCCCATGGCGCCGTACGCCCAGTGATCCATCAGTGTATAAATCTTTCCGTCGTGAAAGGTATACAGGCATGTGTAATAGCCCGCCAGACCTGCCGCCAGCTCCGGCGTCTCGTCTTCATCCACATAGATCAGCCCATAGGTTCTCATTCCTGAGCTTTCCAGATCGCTCAATCTGCCTGCCGCCTCATACGCTTCCTGATAACCAGAAAATTCCCCGTTCTTTTTTCCGGCTGACAAAAGTTCCCGAATCGCAGGAACCGTAAGCGCTTCCGCCTGTCTGGTGATATTTTCCGACAGCTCCTCCTGTGACGTAAAATATGCCTTCTGCCCTTCCAGAATATCCATATACCCATAATAAACTGCCGCAAAACCGGTATCTCCATACGTCTCGATCAGCAGGATATCCGTATTCCCGTCATAGTTTATGTCATAAAATGAAACCGCGTCCAGACTTTTAAATGTCTCCCCGGATAGTTCTCTCGGAACATATCCCTGTACTTCAGAAAGAACCTTCCCATCCTGAACGATCTGCATATGGAAGTTCTCTTCATCCGCAGACGGCATATAAGGAACAAACACCACTTTCCCGCTGTACTCGCTCAGCTCCACTTCAAAAGTCTGCTCTGCAATACAGTTTTCACCAAACTGCTGCTTCCATTCATCGGACTGTGCGGTTTCATCCGTATCCTTTTCTGTAATCGAAGTTCCGCCGGCGGCGTCTTCCGCAGTCGAAGTTTCGCCGGTATCGTCTTCCGCAGTCGGGAGATCCTCTTCTTTTGACTCACTGTCCGCATCTTCGTTCTTTTGTTCCCCGGCAGAATCATTTTCCACGATCCCCTCTTCCCCGGTCTTCGCATCCTCATTCTGCCCGCATGCTGCCAGCATACCGGCCATAAGCACTGCCAATATAAACGCTCCTGTTTTTTTGTTCATAATCTCATTCTCCCCTCGCAGAAAACAGCCTGATATCAGGAAATTATAGCAAAATTCTTACTGTCCGTCAAATTTATCCGTTTTGTATATCTGCTTGAAAAACGAATGCCCGTTCTGTATAATGAATTTACCGATCCGGTGTTTGTAAACCGCCGGAAAAGTATGATAAACGGTACGGAAACCCGCATTCTGTAAGTGCAGAAATTCAGCGCCGTTTATATGGAACATGCAGCCGATACAGGAGAAAGAAGTATATGGAGAAGTACATGAAGAAACATACGGAAAAATATATGGACAGGCATATGGAGATTATGAAACAACTGCTTGAGAAAAGGGAGGAACTGCAAAGCGGCAACCCTGATATATGCAAATGGGCAAAAGAGCAGGGACTTTCTTATGCGTTCAGCGAAGAAGGTTATCTGCTGGCCGCCTGCAGAAAGGAGGTCTGCCTGACACAGGACGGCAACGCCGTATGGCCGTTTCTTCGGGATGGAACCCCGCGGGAAAATCTGTCCGAAAAAAAGCAGGAAAGAATGGTATTGATCTTTACGGGACCCAAAACCGCTTTTCAGACAGAAGTCCCCCTGCCCTGTGGCTTTTCGGTAAAAGAAATCATATGTCAGGATCATGTTTTTACCATTCGTTCAGATTCGGAACAGGGTGATCTTGCAGGAACCTTTCCGGTTATGCGCGAGGCTTTGACCCTGGCAGAATCGCTTTACTGCAGTGAAAAAGGAGTCAGCGAAGAGACCCTTCTCAAGTGCTGCTATGAATATCTCACAGAAGACCATCAAAACTATCTGAAAAAAGCGGAACAGGAGAAGCTTTTCTTATCCGGCAGGAACAACCGGACGGCAAAAGCGGATAATTTTTATCGGAATGAAAACGGAGACTATGTATGTAACTTCACCGCAGAACTGTGGGGAGACAGAGCAGAGATCTATGCCGTCTGTTCCGAAAAATCGGGGCAGACGAACAAAATGCGGAGCAAACTGTCGAAATACCTGAATTCCCATATCCAGTGGATCCATGAGCAGAAAAAACAGATTCAAAAAGCAGTTCTGGATGAAGATATGGTTTCACTGGCATGTGAATGGATGGAGGAGTATGAACGGACAGGGGAGAACGGAAAAAGCTGTTATGAACTGGAAGACGGCAGTCTGCTGCCTGCTCCCGTCACCGAAGAATTATTCCTGAGCAGTCTGCATATTGGCGGAATCCATGCATACTGTGAAGAAAACAAAATCACTTTTGAGCTGTTTCTTGACACGGAACCGGACTTTTTTGCCTGCCACAGTATCGAAGTATTTATTACAGCTGCACCTGAGCGCACTTACCGCATAAAGGTAAATGGACTGGCCGGGTAAATACCGGTCAGCATAGAAGCTTTTGTTAACGGCCGGAAAGCTGCTGCAAACATCAGCAGCTGGAAGGATATTGAATCTTAAATGTCAGACTTAAAAATACCCTTGCTTTGCCCCAAAGGAAACTGATGTTTTATCAGGAAATCCTGAAACAGCCTCGCAGTAATAATATGACATATCTTGAAGAATGGCACTCGTTGAGCAGTCTCGGAAACTCAATAGCGAATAGGCAGGAAAGGGTTGATTTTCAGAAATGAGAGGGATAAGAGATGCAAACTCCGCAGTCAGTATCTGCGAGGTTTTTCTTTATCGGTTAGGCCGCGAATTGTAATGGTTGTGTAAGTTTGTGGGAAATGAACAGCAGTTTGCCCTTGCGTCCTGCCGCGGGATATGGTAAGATTGAGAAAAGGAAAGCCAAAGACGCACGGCTTACCCGAAAATGTTTTGACTAACTATCAATGTCAGCCGTCATTATTCGCAGTAATGGCGGCTATCTTCGTTTTCCCCTGAATATCTGATAACACAGACTTATCAGGGACACAATGAAAATTCCAGTCTGAACAAGGTCAGAATATGTAATCGTCATTGGCGTTCCCTCCTTCCTGCTGAAGTCTGGAGGGTTAGCCCCTCCGAATTTTCAGTTGCGGAGGGTAAGCCGCCCGGCTCTCTGGTTTTCCCTGACTCACATTCTACCATACAGCCGCTTTTTCTTCAATCCTGTATCTTAAATTCCCGTTTTTATGTCCGCAGGCAGACAAATATACCCTTGCAGGCTTTCAATGTCCGTTTTGTGGTTCCTGTTCTTCATTTCTCGCGGCAGAATTGATTTTACGCTGTTCTCTCATTCTCTGCGCAAGTTCCGCCCGCTGTTCGTCCGTCAATTCCCGTTTGGCATCCTTCGACCTGATGGAAACAAATTTTTTCGGGAACCGGTAGGCCTTCGAGATCACCCGCCCGTCCATTTTCTCCTGCCGGTACATCTCGAACTGCTCCGGGTTCGGCTCCACCAGCCTGTCAAGCTTTTGTATCCATGACGGATTCGCCGTGTACAGTGCCGCTGTATCTTCCTCCGCATTGAAATTGATGATTACCTCCTGTTTATATTGCGACAGTGAATAAGCCATATTATCTTTTTTCCTTTTCCGTTTATCGCCAAAGGCTCCAAAACCCGCCCACGAGCCGCACAGCGCGTCAGAGAGGCACTTTCTGCAGCAGGACATGTGTCCGGATGCAGGTCTGTCACTGTATATTTGATTCTTCCCATACCTCCCGCGCGGAAGCGTTCAGAGCTTCGAGGAAGTTTTCCTCCGACTCTTCCTATGGAGCGCTGTCGTTTATTCGGCTTTCCAGCTTCAGCAATTCGATTTCCAACCTTTTTTCCTTCATTCTGTTATCAGCGGGACTGTTCACGAACTTGTCAATTACAGTTCCCATAACCGCAGCAATCTCTGAAAGCTTCGCGGCATCTATCTTCTTCTGATCTGACAGGGCATTCGGGCAGGTATCAGGAACCGTCTTTGCCTGCTCCTTCCGGGAAGCCATGTACGCCAGCATGTCGTCGGTGTTCTGTTCTTTTTTTCGTTCGCACTTTCTCGAAATATCCGAATTTCCCCGAACAATATTCCGGAGAATGTTCCTTGATGGTCCGACAATGGCTTTTCATGGACATCTGGGCAGAATTGTCCCGCCGGAGGAAGCAATAAGAAAAGCGGTAGACGTGTGGAATCACCGGGAGAGCGACGAACGGAGAGAAGAAAGGCAGGGCTTCTGATTATGTTCACGAAGTAACATCGGAGAAAAGACGGCGGTTTGTACTGCCGCCGGGATTCCTGAATTAAGCGAAAGGAGGATGCTTTTATGGCAGGAAAAAAGAGAGCAGACAATAAAGGGCGGATACTCTGCACAGGAGAAAGGCAGCGTCCAGAAGATAATCGATATTTGTATCGCTATTTTGATTCGACCGGAAAGAGAAGGATAATCTATGCACTTACTCTGTCAGAACTTCGGGAAAAAGAAAAGCAGATTCAGCGCGATCTGCAAGACGGCATTGACATCAGCCGGAGCGACATGACATTGAATCAGCTTTTTCAAATGTACATGGACAACAAAACCGATCTCCGGGAAAGCACCAGATGCAACTATATATCCGTCTGGAACAACGGCCTGAAAGATTCTGTCCTTGGAAATATGAAGATTGCGCAGATCAGGCAGATTCATATCCGCTCCTTTTATTCCGAACTGGTAAAGAAAGGGCTTTCTGCGAACATGGTCAAACTGTATCACAATCTGATTTATCCAGCGCTGGAGCTTGCCGTTGATTCTGATATCATTCGCAAGAATCCCGCAAAGGATGCAAAGAAGGGAATCGGCGGCACAAAGAAGGAGCGCACAGCCATGACCATAGCCGAACAGGGGAAACTGCTGGATTTTATCAAAGGCAGTGACAGATACCGCATCTACTATCCTATGATGGTGTTCGCCCTGTCTACTGCCCTCCGAGTCGGCGAATTAACAGGCCTGCGGTGGTCTGACGTGGATCTGAAAGAAAATATCATACATATCCGCCAGCAGCTTATATACCGCAATCTGGGCGACGGCTGCCGGTTCCATGTACAGGACTTAAAGACCGAAGCCGGACGACGGGACATTCCACTGACGGCCAGCGCAAGGAAAAGCCTGATAAAGCAGAAAGA